>Ga0190349_1000061_pt1 | contig 39403 bp, 31 predicted proteins | sample 48721378_MG_FD_179798 | JGI IMG/M metagenome (GOLD analysis project Ga0190349, IMG submission 179798) | Hydrothermal vent microbial mat bacterial communities from Southern Trench, Guaymas Basin, Mexico - 4872-13-7-8_MG | ecosystem: Environmental > Aquatic > Marine > Hydrothermal vents >...
GGCGAACTCCAAGAAAATGAGCCGCCTTTGGAAGCAGCCATCAGAGAATTTAAAGAAGAGATAGGGATGAAACCTCAGGGGAAGTTTCTGGATCTGGGCTCAATCAAGCAGCGAGGTGGGAAAACAGTCTATGCCTGGGCTTTTGCCGGTGACTATGATGAGGCAAAGCCTATAAAGAGTAATACCTTCACCTTGGAGTTTCCTCCTCATTCAGGAAGAATACGAGAGTTTCCGGAAATAGATAAAGCTGGGTTTTTTGGAGTAGAGGAAGCCAGGTGGAAAATCAACTCAGCCCAAACTGAGTTTATAGACAGACTGCAGAAAATGTTGGACACAAAGAGAAAAACTGGATAAGAACCAGAATGTTATAATTAGTGTTTAAATAATGAAGGCAGACGGAGAGAGCAGTGGATTATTTATAACCACAGAAAAGGCAGAGAGTTTTCAGGAGGGAACCTATGAGAAATTTTAAAAAACGGTCAGTTATTATTATTTTATTAGTAGCTGTATTTATGGCTGTGGCCCCAGACAGTAAAAAATCCTTAGCCGATATCTACAAAGGCGGCCATGTTCGCTTTGTTCCAGAAATAGTTCTTGATGATAACTCGATGCCCGAGGATATCTTTTTTAATTCTCCCGTTTCTGTTACCAGTGATAATAAGGGAAATATCTATATCTGTGATTACAGGGCTAATGATATTAAAAAATTTGATTCCTCCGGCAGGTTTATAAAAGTTATCGGTAGAGAAGGCCAGGGTCCAGGAGAATTCAGCTGGCCCTTTGAGGCAGTATTTGCTAAAGATAGATTGATTGTTTGGGATATGCGAAACAGGCGGCTGTGTGCTTTGACTCCAGAGGGTGAGTTTATCAAAGCCTTAAAAATCACAGGAGAGACTGGCAGGCCTCAAAAGATGAGAGCGCTTCCCAACGGAGATGTTGTAATTGGATTCGAAAAGATTTATTTTGGGCAGCCAGATAAACCCCAAGATTATCTGATTGAGATTTATTCTCCTGAGTTGAAGCCTAAAAAAACTGTTTATTCTCATGAAATCTGGCGTAACAGATATATCCGAGGTGATTTTGGCTTAGCCAATGTTCCTCAGCCTTTTGCTCCCTTGGTTTACTGGGATGTTTCCCCTGAGGGGAAAATAATTATCGGTTACTCAGCTCAATATGAAATAAATATTTATGACAGTTTTGGCCAGAAATTTTCGTCTTTTACTCGTCCACATAAAAAGGTAAAGGTAACAGCTGAGGATAAAAAGCAGCATTTTGAGGGCATGACTTTTTCAAGCGGTGGTGTTATAAAACAAGGTGCTCCAGATTTTATTATAAAAAATACAAAATTCCCAAAGTATAAACCTGTTTTTAACACCCTCCTGGTTGATTCTGAAGGGAATATTCTAATTCATGTTTACCCAAAAAATAAGAAAGAAATGTACAGATATTTCGATGCTTTTGGTCCAGAAGGGAATTTTATCGCTACTGTTCAGGTTAGGGGAGATGTTCTTTTCCTCTCGTCACCAAGGATAAAAATTGAGAATAGAGCTTTTTGGCTGATAAAAACAGGCGGAGATGAATTAGTAAAAGTCATTAAGTACGGGATATCAGATTAAATAAGAGCAGGAGCTGTGGGACCGGAGCTGGCCTCGGTACGAAAACTGAGAATAAACGTGGGAAAAAAGCGGAAAACGTGGAAAACAATATCTATTTCTTAATTTTTCTCTGGGAAGAAGCGATTTGAAAGTGGTTATTTAGATGGATGAAAAGGCAGGAGTAGTCAGCGATGGCTAGCCTAGCCATTCTAGCAATTCCATATATAAAGAGGAAGGGCGATTACTTTCTCAAGAAATAGATAAATAGATAAATAGGTATTTTGTCCCCATTTTCACCCGTTTTCCATAAATAAGGAGAGCGGATTTAAAATTAGCCCTTACTTAAGAATTTGTGATAAGATGGAAAAAGAAAACAATAAACAAAATCATTAGTTGATAATTTTGGCAGAAATAATGCTAAGTAAAGAAAACAAAAAAGATGCTCTTAATCTAGAAGAGATTATTGTCAAATTCTGGCCGCAGATAAGCTTTAGAGTCAGAAGGTCAATCGGCTATCTTACGCCTGATTGGGAAGATGTGGCCAGTGAAGTTATTTTGGCTGTAATTGAGGCCATAAAGAAGGGAAAATTCAGGGAAGAAAGCTCAATTGGAACTTTTATTTATTCCATAACTACCAATAAAATCATTGATTATATAAGAAAAAAAGACAGGGCATTTCAAAATCTGCCAGAACCGACTACTACTTTTGATCCTTATAAGCAGGTGGAGGAAAAAGAAGAAGCTGATCGTATCTTTAAATCCCTGAAGAAGTTGAAACCCAAATATGCAGATATGCTTTATCTTTACTATTTTTTGGGGCTCTCTCAGAATCAGATTGGCCAAATATACAACATTTCTCCGACCAGGGTAAGTGCTATTCTGGCCAGCGCCAAAAGAACCCTAAGAAAAATAATTGGAAAATAAATCTCATAAATTTTATTTTATTCCTGTTTCCTTGGAGCTAAATGTAACTAACAGATTATAACCTTCTGAACTCTTATTTGATTTTTGTTTTGAGTAAAATTTCTTTTCGCTTTGGTTCTTGGAATCTTTCTATGGCATAGTGCAGAGTTGTTAGGGGAATCTTGCAGCCGTGTAAATTTGTTAAATTTGTTCTTTGTTCTTAAATTTTAAATTTGTTCTTTGGCTTATCTAATTATATGAAAATAGATACATTATCTTTAAATCACAGGCAAAAAATACCCTTAGAATCGTCATTTTGGGGTCGAAATAGGCCTTTTAAGCAAAGAAAAGGAAAGGGTAGAAAATCTAAAGAGAATATTCTTAAATTGGCGTTTTTACCTTTAAAAACATGAATCTAAAGGGAAAAAAGATGGGTAAAAAAGAATTATTTTTTTAATAATCAATAAGATAGTCAAGCCAAAGCACAAAAAAACAAAAAGCACAAAAAAACAACAAAGCACAAAAAAACAAAAAAAAATGTTTTGGGCCTGGAAAAAGAAGCATGTGCTGCCGATGATAATGCGCGAACAGGGTGTGGATATGTGGATTGTCCGTAACGATGAAGAGCCTCTTTATCGGCAGGCATCCTATAGTGAGCATCCGGTTTATTTATCTTTACTTCCAGCTAATCATGAAGGCATGGTTTTGCCCAGCAAATATGATCGAAGCGGGATGGATGTGCCTAAAATTCTTATTTTTTATGACCTAGGGAAGGAAATAGAATTCATTGAACCTAAAGACTACGAGGAAATAACCGAGATAGTAAAAAAACGGGATCCCAAAAAAATCGCCATCAGCAAGAAAAACCTCTATATTGAAAAACGTAAATTTGGAAATACAGAACAATACACTATAGTTACCAGTGACAAAATGCAGAAAGCTTTAGGAAGTAAATATGCAGCCCGCACCGTAGACTCCTGGCACATTGGCATATTGTGGCTATCCACTGTCGGCCCAGAACAGATAAGCGCTTACCGTTATGTCCAGGGAGTGCAAAATGATATTCTGGAAGAAGCCTTTTCCAATAAAGCTATTTTACCAGATTTTACGACTATTGGTGAGCTGAACTGGTGGATTCGGAAAAGGTATCATCAGCTCGATTTAGATTCAGATAATCATCCCTCAGTTAACATCAAAAGAAGACCCTAGAAAATCGCTGAATATAAAGAGTCAGCTAAATATTTTCACCGCGGAAGAACCAGCGCTGAAAATGTAATCATCAGACGCGGTGATATCGTGGGCTTAGATTCTGATATAATGCTCCTTGGTCTAGAAACTGATACTCAACATTTCGCCTATGTCCTTCAAGAGGGGGAGGGAGATGTTCCTTAAGTTTTAAAAAGAGTATTGAGAATTATGAACGAGATGCTGGATGAATACAGAAAAGCATATGTTGCAGGCCGCACTGCTCAAGAAGTTATGGACGTTGCTAATAAGATAAAGCCTAAGGATCCGCTGATGATCAGAGCCAGATTCTTTTTTCATCCTCTCCCTATGTATGTAAGAAGGTTTTCTGCAAATGGATTGAAATTCTCCCGTGGAGTTTATGTGGCGGGGATCGGTTCGAGATATAAACAGCATCCCCTTCTTTCTCCCAGCCTCACTCTTCATTACAATACCCTCTATGCCCACGAACCTTCGTTTACTTTTGCTGTTCCAGAATGGGGTGAAGAAGGATTATCTTTTGGCATTGAGCAGGCTGTAGTTTTTACAAAAAGAGGATGTGATTATCTTGATAGAGGAAATGTCGAGTGGCATGTAGTTAAATAATACCAGGATTTTTATGACCCAGAATGAACAATTTGCTAAAAGTTAACGAATAAGATAAAGCTCCTTTTGAGGTGGAGATAAATATTCAACACCTCTGGTAGTAGCAATAGCCTGTTCATGATTCCACCAATATAAATATTGGTCTTCGAGTTTATTGCTGGTAGGCGAGGGCATATAGAAGAAATATTCCAAAACAAAGTGGTGATTAGGGGGAAGAAGGATATTTTTTTGCCAATCAGGACCAAGAGAGCCAATCCTGGGGCCGTAATTCTCTGATTCCATTTCTCGTCGTTCTTTTATGCAGTGACAGTCGATACTTAGGTGAGTTTTTTTGGGGTCATAGCCGGCTGAATACACAAGCCAATTGTTCTTGGGTCTAACCATATGCAATTGGTTATCTCTAACAATTATCCCTGCTTCTTTAAATTTGCGCTTGTAGTTGTGAATTATCTGCCGAGGAGTAAGTCCCGCCTTGATAGTCTCAGCCAGAATCTTGTCAACTTTCAGATAAGTTTCCCAGAGTTTTTTAATTTCCGGAGGGGGCTCCGTCTCTCCTTTATGCAGTACATAGGCATACATTCCCATGTCGGCGGCAGCCACAATGTCGCCTCCCTGGACTACAGCATTTTCCCAGCCCATCCTTCCTCTTCCTGCTCTCTGGGAGAGGCCTGTTTTCATGCGGCGGTAGACTGTAAACCCCACCTCGCCCGAACTTCTTTCCATTAGCTCACTTACTTTTGTCACATTCGGTACAATTTCAGAGAATACTTTCTTGATATATTCAATTTCGGCATTCCGCCTTATTTTAAGAAATTTGATTTCGCTCGGTACTTTTCTTATAAGGAAATCAATTTTTAAATATTCGTCCGAAACCAGCCTCTTTGCATATTCAAGGCCGAGCTCTTCACTCAAGAGGACGTAATCTGTATGGGATAGTCCGTCCTGTTCTCCTATACAGGTTACCCAGGGTCCCAGATCATGCCTGAAATTGACTGCGATACGTTGGGGATCACGAGCGACAACAAATTCTCTGATGCCCTTAAAGCGGTAATCATATTCTGACATTGGACCGCCCACCGGCTCCTGCACCCGAACAGCCTCGCCGATTATGTCATAGAGACCGCATTCTTCAACCAGTTTAGTTTGCCAGCGTCCCCATCCCCGGTGTGATTCTTTCCATCGCCGTCCGAGAATGGCCCGCTCGATATGGTCATCCCCGCGGTCAGTAAAGACAAAAACACCGGAGGAGCTGCCCAGTGTTTCGGCAGCAAAGCGATCAGGAATCTCTTCCCTGGCTACATAAATCCACATATCAATATGGTTCTTGCGCATAGCCTTGGGTAGAACCATATCAAATTTTTCTTTACGAATCTGGTTATTCCATTTTTCCATATCTATATCTTTGTAAACCGTAGGTACGCTCTGCTTTTCTTCGTTCAGGGCTTTGGTCTGAACCTGAGCCAAAAGGCCGGCAAAGAGAATCACAAACAAGAGTCTGCCTAAAGATTTTTGTTTCTTTTTCATAATAACCTCCTTTTCTAGAAATATGTCCAAACATGTTACCTAGAGAAATGAATTTGCTTTGTTTATAATACCACTTTTTTCTCGATTTTTTACTGCCTTTCAGTGGATAGTTTTCTCGCCAATAATACACTTGAAAATCAAATTCAGTCAATAATTTGTGGACAGCCATCAAATAATTATCTGGAATAGGTCTTAGAAATAGACAGAGAAACTAGAAATAATCTTAATCCCAAATTTAGTCAGGGTGGTCAAGAATACCTGTCTTGAGGTTATATTTCTGTCCTTAAAAAATGCCAAGTAATTTATACGATAAATTGTTTTTAGAATGATTTCTTCTAAGGTTTATCTCAGTTAGACTTATATCTCATGGTTTTTTTCAGAATAAAATCCTTGAAAAAGATACTCTAAGTCCATATCTTATTCTTGGGCTGGTTCAGTGCATAGCTAGAGAAATTTTAAGAACTATTTTATCTGACTTTATGATTAAAATAAAAGAAATGAAACAATCTGCTTGGCCCTACCAAGAATCATGATAACAAGCAAGTGCCAATTAAAATAATAAAACATTGGTAGATTTTATGGATAACTTTAGCTAAGGGAGGTTATTATGAATCGTCACCAAAAAATAGGCCTTTTTTTAATTCTCATTTTTGGTTTGCTTTGGGGAGGGCAAGGATTATGGCTTTCTGCTGAGGAGTCTCAGAAAACTCATCCTTTCTCTGTGCACGACATGCTGGCCATGGATCGCATTTCTGACCCTCAGGTTTCGCCCGATGGGAAATGGATTGTCTTTACTTTGCGCACTACCGATTTAGAAGCCAATCGGGGACGGACTGATCTCTGGTTGATTGGAACAGATGGTCGCTCTCTGCGGCGTTTAACAACCCATCCTGCCTCTGACTTTAATCCTCGCTGGTCAGCACGTGGAAAATTAATCTGGTTTCTTTCCACCCGATCCGGTTCTTGCCAGGTGTGGCGGATAAGAGTAGGGGGTGGGGAAGCAACCCAATTTACTGATTTTCCTCTTGATGTGGGCAATCTTCTTGTTTCGCTTGATGGAAACTATCTGGCTTTGACAATGGAAGTCTTTCCTGAAAAAGGTTGTCCTTATGATACGAAAAGAAAATTGGAAGAAAAAGCTAAGCGTAAAAGCAGCGGCCGGATATACGAGCGACTTTTTATCCGTCATTGGGATGCCTGGAAAGATGGCCGGCAATCCCATCTTTTTACGGTAAGAATAAAAGATAAAAAACTCTTTAAATTAATGCCCGGTATGGATGCCGATACTCCCTCCAAGCCTTTTGGAGGACCTGAGGAAATTACCTTTACTCCAGATAGTCAGGGTCTGATTTTTACAGCCAGGAATGCAGGCAGGGAAGAAGCTTGGTCGACAGATTTTGATCTGTACTATGTGCCGGTTGATGGTTCAAAAAAGCCTGTCTGTCTTACCGAGAAGAATCAAGCTTGGGATAAGACACCCGTCTTTTCCCCTGACGGAAAAACTTTGGCCTATTTAGCCATGAAACGGCCTAGCTATGAGTCAGATAGATTCAGGATAGTTCTTCGTGATTGGGCCACGGGTAAGGAGCGGATATTGACTGAAGATTGGGACCGGTCTCCTTCAGAGATATCTTGGGCAGCGGATAATCGAACTATCTATGCCACTTCTCCTAATCTTGGTCAGCAGTCGCTTTTTGCTATTGATGTAAAGACTGGCCAAGTTAGAGTCGTTGTTAAGGAAGGGACAGTGAGCTGGCCGAGGCCACTTAAAGATAAAATAATCTTTGGCATTGACCATTTAAAGTCGCCAGTTGAGCTGTATTCAGTTCAAGATAACGGCCAGGGACTTAAAGCCATCACCCAAATTAATGCCGAAAAAGCGGCCCTTGCCAGGATGGGAGATTTTGGACAGTTCACTTTTAAAGGATGGAACAATGAAAATGTTTATGCTTACGTGGTTAAGCCGATTGATTTTGACCCTTCAAAAAAGTATCCCGTAGCTTTTCTCATCCATGGCGGACCCCAGGGTTCTTTCAGTAACCACTTTCATTACCGCTGGAATCCCCAGGTTTACGCCGGAGCTGGATATGGAGCAGTGATGGTTGATTTTCATGGATCAGTCGGCTATGGACAGGCTTTTACTGATTCCATCCGCGGCGATTGGGGCGGCAAACCGCTTGAGGATTTGAAGAAAGGGTTGGCGGCTGCCCTTAAGCGCTATACCTGGATGGATGGAGAGCGGGTGGCCGGCCTCGGTGCCTCTTTCGGAGGCTACATGATTAACTGGATTGCTGGAAACTGGCCTGAGCGTTTCCGTTGCTTGGTCAATCATGATGGTAACCTGGACGAGCGGATGGCTTATTTTGATACCGAAGAGCTCTGGTTTCCTGAATGGGACCATGAAGGAACTCCCTGGACAAATCCCAAGGGTTACGAGAAGCATAACCCGATTAACTGTGTTAAGAATTGGAAAACGCCGATGCTGGTCATCCATGGGGCTCTGGATTTTCGGGTAGTTGACACTCAGGGTATTTCAACTTTTACTGCTCTCCAGCGCTTAGGTATTTCCAGCAAACTTCTCTATTTCCCTGATGAGAATCATTGGGTGCTCAAACCTCATAACGGCATCCTCTGGCACGAAACTGTTCTCGGCTGGCTCGACCAGTGGTGTAAAGGACAGAAAGAATAGTTTGGGAACTGACTAAAGAATCATTGCTCGAAGTCGTTTGGATTTTGGTGTGATTTTGGGTGTGATTTTGAGTGTGATTTTGGGGTCAGACCCATTTAATTATTTGAAAAGAAATACATTATCCTTATATAACGGGCAAAAAATTCCCTTAGAAATAACATTTTAGGGTCGAAATGAGCCCTTTAAGTAAATCTAAAAGGAAAAAATTAAAAAATCTGAAAAGATTCGTTTAGATGCTAATGGGAATTTAAAGTACCAAAAAATGGCAAAGAAAAGCACACGCTTTTTCTGCAGCAGATTATATGGATTAGGTTCTAATAAAGCGGTAGAATCCAGTTTCTCCAAACACAAAATAGCAAGGAGAGAAATTTCAGAGAAGCTATCCGCATATTCACCGAAGGGATAGAGAAATTTCTAGATGGTGCTCGTTTTTATCGCCATCGAGCACATCGATACATCTCAATCCGAATGTTTGATTTAGCCATAAAGGATCTTGAAAAAGCTGCTTTATTGATTGAAGGGACGAGAGATCAGGTGGAACCAGACGGCCAACCTGATGCCTTTAATATCCCAGTTAATACTCTTCATACTAATATTTATTATCATCTTGGGCTTGCTTACTGTTTGAAACATAATTTTAAAAATGCCATTAAGGCTTTCCAAAAAGGAATCAAAGCTTCTGCCAATGATGACATGTTGGAAGCCATGATCCATTGGCTTTATATGGCTAGGTGTCGAAATTAGTCTTTTAAGAAAATAAATAGGGAGGCTTAGAAAATTTGAGAAGACTTACTTAGAGTGATGTTTTTGCCCTCGAAAACTTAGATTTAAGGCTGAAATAGGGGGTTTAAAAAGAGTTATTTTTTTTATTATTAATATGATAGAACAGCCAAAGCACAAAAAATGCAAAAAATACAACAAAAAATAAACAAAAAATAAAAAAAAATAAAAAAAATAAATAGCTTCCCTATCATAAATAATGGGAGGGAAGTAAAATTGATCTTAAAATCTTTATTTTTCTATTATTTCGTACTCATGAATTCATGTTTCAAAGTAAGCATCAATCATATAAAGATGTTTACTAAAATTTCGATTCTCCATTTATATTTATATGGTATAATTCAGATAATATATGGTTTATGACTTAAGGTAAGCGGTGAGGATAAAAGCTGGTTTTAATGTTTTCATTATTTTCTTTTTATTTTCTCTTTTCCAGTCTTGTTCTCACAAACAAGAACTGAGCCCATTAAATATTAGCTTTGAAAATGATTTAGAGATTGGGGCAGAAGAAGGAGATGAAAATTATATGCTGGCGGGAGTGATTAATGAACGGATAAAATTATTTTAGTAGGTAAAGTGAGAAATGACAAATTGGCCATTAACTTTTAAATAAAAATTTGCTAAAGGAGGGGATATGACGTTAAAAAAAATTTGCTTTTTGTTCCTTATTTTATTTTTATTTTGCTTCTGGCCTAATATAGGAAAGACTAAATCAATCAATGAAGGAGGTAAAGTGATGGAAATTAAAGTAACCAGCTCAGCTTTTGAGGAGGGAGGTTTAATCCCAGCCAAATACACCTGTGGTGGGGCTGATGTCTCGCCTCCGCTCACCTGGTTTTCGGTTCCTGAGGAAGCCAAGACCCTGGCTTTAATCTGTGATGACCCTGATGCGCCGATGGGCACCTGGGTCCACTGGGTTCTTTTTAATTTACCGGCCGATGTCCAGCAGCTGCCTGAAAATGTGCCTCCAGATAAAGAGCTGGAAAACGGTGCAAGACAGGGAAAGAATGACTTTGGCAAAATTGGTTATGGTGGTCCTTGCCCACCTTTTGGTACTCACCGCTACTATTTTAAACTTTATGCTTTGGACATAGAGCTTGATCTTAAGCCTGGGATTAAGAAAAAGGAGATGCTCAAAGCCATGGAAGGTCATATTTTAGCTCAAGGCCAATTGATGGGTAAATACAAAAGATAATCTACCCAGCCATTAGAGTGAAATAACAAAAACTTTAGCAACGTCATTTAGTTGGTAAAAACTTTTAGATGAAAATAACTCAAATCTCCATTCAAAGACCGATTACAATTTTCATGTTTTATCTGGCCGTAGTCCTCCTCGGATTTGTTTCTTTAAGACAACTGAGTGTTGATCTCCTACCCAACATCAGCTATCCCCGCCTTTCAGTCATGACTCAATATCCAGGAGGGGCTCCTGAAGAGATGGAAACTCTGATTACTGCCCCTCTGGAAGCAGCTGTCAGCCGCATTCCTGGTCTGCGGCGGGTGGAGTCGGTTTCCAAAGAAGGTGTTTCCTACATGGCCCTTGAATTTTCCTGGGGAACTGATATGGATTTTGCTCTCCTTCATACTCGAGAAAAGCTGGACAGCGCTCGCGAAAGGCTGCCCGATGATGCCCAAAATCCGGTCATCATTCCTCTGGATCCTCAGAGCAAGCCGATTATGATCCTGGCTATTTCAGGCGAAAGGTCTCTGCTTGAACTTAAAGATTTTTCTGAAGAATTGGTTAAGCCTCGTCTGGAACAAATAGAGGGGATAGGCTCAGCTGAAATAGCTGGAGGCGTGGAGCGAGAAATTCAAGTGGAAGTAGATCCCCAGCTCCTTTCCCTCTATGGTCTTAGCCTGGATGAAATCTCTCAGAGGATAGATGCCTTTAACCGCAATCTTCAAGGAGGGACAATAAGAAAGGGCAGGTTTAAATATGCCTTAAGGGTGGTGGGTGAGTTTGAGAAGGTGGGAGAAATAGGGGAAATAAGCCTTAAAACAACTGAGGAGAGAGGTCTGATTCGGCTCAAAGATGTGGCCCAGATTAAAGATTCCATTAAAGAGCGGCAGGGAGTAACCCAGCTTAATGGCCAGGAAAGCATTGGCATTCTTGTCAGGAAAGAATCTGGAGCCAACACGGTTAAAGTGACCAGGGCTGCCCGTCAGGTGCTGAAGCAAATAAAAACAGAATATCCGCAGATAGATATTCTGGTTGTTTATGAGCAAGCCGAATATATTGAAAACGCCATTTCTTCAGTGCTCAAATCAATCATTTATGGTGCTATTCTGGCTTTTCTGGTCTTATTGATTTTCCTTCAGGACCTAAAAACTCCTCTCATCATTGGGGTGGTTATCCCCATCTCCATTATTGCTACTTTTAATCTCCTTCATTTTCAGGATATTACCCTAAACATTATGTCTTTGGGCGGTCTGGCCCTTGGAGTGGGGATGCTGGTTGATAATTCCATTGTTGTTTCTGAAAGTATTTTTCGACACCGTAATTTGGGGGAAAATCTTAAAGAGGCAGCTTACCTGGGGACAAAGGAAGTGGGCATGGCCGTTACAGCTTCCACTTTAACCACTGTTTCGGTTTTTCTGCCAGTTATTTATGTCCATGGAGTTGCTGGTCAGCTTTTTAAAGATCAGGCTTTGACGGTGACCTTTGCCCTTCTTTCTTCGTTGGTGGTTTCCCTTACTCTCCTGCCCATGCTGGCTTCGCGTCGATTTGAGCTAGAAAGCCTCCAGAAAAAAGCAGCCAAAGGGGCACCAGCCAATCGAGAGGAAATCAAGAAAAAGAGAAAATGGACATTTCTCCTTTATCCATGGCGAGGCTTGCACTGGCTTCTTTATTTTATCCCTAAGGCAGTTTTTAAGGCTGTAAACTTTATTTTAAGTTTTTTTCTTCAACTCCTGCTTTTTTTGTATCATTACCTCAGCCTGCCTTTAAAGCCGGTCCTTGGGCTTATTTTTAAAGGATTTAATTTTATTTACCAGAAATTTGCAACTTCTTATCATCAGTTTCTCCTCTGGAGTCTGGATAATAAAGGCAAAATAATAGCCGCCTCGCTGGGCTTTTTTATTCTAACTGCCCTTCTAGCCACTCAACTACCTCGTGAGCTTATGCCTAAGCCTGAGTCATCCTCCTTTGAGTTTAATTTTAAGACTCCAGTTGATTATTCATTAGAACAAACAGTTGAAGTGGCTTCAGCTCTTGAACGGTGGCTGAGGCAGCAAAACTCATTTAAAGCTGCATTTTCCCAAATTGGTCTAGTCAGCGGCCTGGAAAGTGCCAATCCTGATGTCTCCCTTAATTCGGCCAAGATTTACGTTGAGCTTGATGGATCATCGCATCTTGATGATACAGTTGAGCTTCTTCGAGAAAAACTTCATAACTATCCTGACCTTAATTATTCCATAGTCAGAGAGCAATCTACTCTGGCCCAGCTTCTGGCTTTTTCTTCAGCTGAAGTTGGATTAAAGATCAAGGGAGATGACTTGGATAAACTGAGGGAACTGGCCGCTGAACTTCAACAACAACTAAGGAAATTAGAAGGGATAGCTGATATTCAGGCTAATATAGGAGAAGGTAAGCCTGAATTTTTAATCAGAATAAAAAAAGGGGCTCTGGCCAAATACGATGTCTCACCGGCAGCCATCAGCAGTTTTATTGTCGATGGTGTCAGAGGTAAAGTGGCTACCAAATTCAGAGAAATGGAAAAAAAATACGATATTTTAATCCGTCTGGAAGAACAGACAAGAGAGAATATAGAATCTTTTCTGGATGAAGAGATTGTCTATCGAGGTGCTCTTATTCCTTTAAGAGAATTGGTAAGCTATGAAATAGTTAGAGGGCCAAAAGAGATCAGGCGCGAAAATCAGCAGCGAGAAGTGGTGGTTACAGCCAACCTTCAAAGGCGAAAATTAAGCCAGGTAATCCCTAAGATTAAGCAACGTCTCAAAGAGATTTCTTTACCGCCAGGCTATCAAATAGTCTTCAGTGGAGAGCAAGAAGAAATGAGCCGCTCGTTCCACAGCCTTATTTTTGCTTTCTGCCTGGCTGTGCTTTTGGTCTACATGATTATGGCTGCCCAATTCGAATCGCTGCGGCATCCATTTTTGATTCTCTTAGCTTTACCCATGGGCTTAACCGGAGCTGTCTGGGCCCTATTCATCACTGGTCAGACAATCAATGTTATTTCGGTTATCGGTTTGGTTGTTTTGGCTGGAATAGTTGTCAATGATGCCATCGTCAAAATTGATTATACCAACCAGCTAAGAAAGAAAGGGATGGCCTTAAGAGAAGCTATCCTGGAGGCCAGCCGAGTCAGGCTAAGGCCAATTATAATGACTACAGTAACGACAATCTTCGGTCTTTTTCCCATGTCTTTGGGTTTAGGCAAAGGTTCTGAACTGCAGCAGCCGCTGGCCATTTCTGTAATCGGAGGTTTGTTCCTGGCCACCTTCTTGACTTTAATCCTTATTCCTCTTGGCTATGAGCTAGTGGAAGGGAAAAAAGCCAGTCATAAAAGATGAAATTTTTTATTGAACGTCCAATCGCTACGGCCATGTTTTTTCTGGCTCTGCTGGTACTAGGTGTCTATTCCTTCCTTAATATACCGGTTGAGCTGGCCCCCAAAGAAGAATATCCCCGTCTTGATATTCAGACCAACTGGCCTGGTGTGCCGCCCGAAATTGTCCAGACACAGGTAACGGCTCCCCTGGAGGAGATAGGCTCTACTGTCAAGGGGGTCAGAAAAATTACATCTGAATCTGGCATAGGCTATTCAAGAATTACTGTTGAGCTTGAGACCAAGACGAACATGGAATTTGCCCAGCTAAGCCTGAGGGAAAAAATTGCTCAAGCCCGGAATGATTTACCTTATGGAATCAGGCCCCAGATACATCCTTATGTGCCTGAGGATTTCAGAGTGGAGAGTTTCCTCAGCTACACCATTTCCGGCGATTACTCTCTTCAGAAATTAAGAGAACTGGTTAAAGATAAACTTGAAATGGGCATCGGTTCTATCAAAGGGGTAGCTGAGGTAGAAGTAAGTGGGGGTTCTGAGCCTGAAATAAAGATAATCCTAGATAAGGAGAAATTAAAAGCCTTTGGCATCCATCCTTATCTTGTCTCTTATAAAATCAGAGAACGGACTCAAACCTATCCAGCCGGTAAAGCCAGAAAGGGGACTCAAGAGCTAATTTTTAAAGTTTCCAATCCCATAAGAGAGATTAAGGAATTAGGGGAAACCATAATTACTTATTCAGGAAAGAATCCGATCAAACTCAAAGATGTGGCTCAAGTTGTCCCTGCCTACGGTGATATCCTTTACATTAACCGCATCAATGGTCAGGCGACCATAAGATTAACAGTAGTTAAAGAAAAGGGGACCAGCACTCTTAAAGTGGCTAAAAGAGTTAAAAGAAGACTGGAAGCAATTAAAAAAGAGTTGCCGCCAGATTTAATCTTTAAAGAGGTTAATGATGAAAGCCAAGAAATTCGCAAAAACCTGAGAGATCTTTATTTCCTAGTGGGCATCATCACTTTGGTCATTTTTTTCCTTGTTTTTATCGTCCTCAGAAGTTTTAAGCCCTCTCTTCTGGTGCTTTCTTCTATCGCTTTCTCTGTCTTAATAACCTTTAATCTGATTTATCTCTTTAAGGTTTCCATAAATTTATTAACTCTGGGCGGCTTGGCCCTGGGCTTTGGTCTTTTTGTTGATAACTCAATAGTTGTTTTTGAGAATGTCCTGCGCCTGAGGGAAAAAGGGATGCCACCTGTTAAGGCGGCTATTCAGGGTTCAAGAGAAGTGATTTTACCGGTATTGGCAGCCACTCTGACCACAATTAGCGTTTTTTTCTCTTTTGCCTATTTTCAGGGTCGGCTAAAAATTTATTATCTGCCTTTGGCTGTTGTTATTTCCTCAGCCCTGGCTGCTTCCCTTCTGGTTTCTTTTTCATTAATACCAGCCCTAAGTCCTCGCTTGATGCGGAGAGAGAGAAAACTGAAAGAGGAGAAAATAAGAGAAGGCTATGAAAAAATCTTAAAGGTTCTCATTCGTCATCCCCTTGAAGTCATTCTGGTTATAGTCTTTATTTTTTATGGTTCCTATAAATGGTTTCGGTCTGAGGTAACTCTGGGTGAATTTTTCCGTTGGTATTCCAAACAAAGCCTCAGGATTTATATTGGCATGCCGCCCGGGACAGCCATCGAGCGAACAGATGCAGTAGCCAAAAAATTTGAAGAAAGGATTTTAGCCAAAAATTATGAAAAAGAAATGAACACTTTTGTTTCGGCTGAAAGAGCAGCTATTAATATCACTTTCCCGCCTGAGGTGGAGAATTCATATATACCCTATCTTCTTAAAGAAGAAATGATTCAAATGGCCACCAATTTTGCCGGCATCACCATAAGTATTTCTGGTTTTGATCCTCAAGGCTATTACAGCAGTTTTGGCAGCGGTACTTTTTATGATAGCCGCATTAAATTCTATGGCTACAATCTGAAAAAGCTTAAGGAGATAACCTCTCAATTGGAGCAGACCCTTAAAAGAAACCCCCGAATTAAGGAGGTGAAAACAGTCTCTTCCCGCTATGGCTGGTGGCGGCTTGATTCTTTTGAGTACATTCTGAAAATAGATAAAAAACGCTTGAGAAATTATAATATTGATCCTCTCTATCTTTATTCCCATCTTCAGGCATTGCTCCAGGGCAGAGTTTATCTTCCCTTGAAGATAAGAATTGGCGGTAAGGAAATGGAGATTTCAGTTAAATTCCCGGAAGCAGATCGGATGGACCTCAAAAATCTGCAGGATTCTCTAATCAGAACTAGAGGAGGGGTGTATTTGAGGTTAGGGGAAATTTCAAGCCTTGAAGAAAGACCCATTGCCGGCTCCATTGATAGAGAAGACCAGCAGTTCCAGCAGACGGTCATGTGGGAATTCAGAGGGCCAACCAAAGCCGCGGAAAGTTATAAAAAAGGAGTTTTTGCTAAATTGAGGCTTCCTCCTGGCTTTTCAGCCACTTTGGAGGAGGAGTGGAGAATGACTGAAGAAGAAAAGGGCCAGCTTAAATTTGCTATCATATTTTCCCTGATTATTATCTTCATGATTCTTGCTTCTCTTTATGAGTCTATTATTCAACCATTTTTTATAATCCTGGCTGTTCCTCTGGCTCTTATTGGCGTTTTTGTAGCTTTTGTCCTGGCTGATTTTGCCTTTGATTCTTCCGCCTATGTGGGCGTTATTCTTTTGGGGGGGATAGTAGTCAATAACTCGATCCTTTTAGTTGACCATATTAATTTAAAAAGGGGCCAGGGTTTTGATCTTAGAGAGGCAGTTCTTAAAGGAGCCAGAGAAAGAGTGAGGCCTATTTTTATGACTACCAGCACCACTGTCCTGGGTATGCTGCCCATGGTCTTGATTCAGGTAGAGGTTGGCAAAAAACAGATCTGGTCTTCCCTGGCTCTTTCGGCTGTGGGAGGGTTAACCAGCTCAACTATTTTTATTTTAGTAGTGATTCCTATTTTTTACTACTATGGAGATGCCATTCGGACTTGGGTCCGCGAGCGGCTGCAGGAGCTGAGAACGGCTTGGAGAAGATTCTAGGTGAATGACTATTTTTGTTCTATAATATTTTCTTCTAATTTTTGTTTAAGGAGAAAGATCATCCATGTATTCTACAATTGAATTAAAAAAAAGAATAAATCAATTCCCTCGGGTGAAGTTAATTAATCTGCCTACTCCCTGGCAGAAATTGGAGAATCTGAGTCGGCATCTTGATGGGCCGCAGATTTACATTAAACGGGATGACTTGACTGGCCTGGCTTTTGGCGGCAATAAAAGCCGCAAATTGGAATTTATTATCCAGGATGCCCTTCAAAAAGAATGTGAGGTTATCATTACTTGGGCCAGCCTCCAGTCTAACTGGTGTTTGCAGGCAGCCGCAGCTGCCCGCAAATTCGGCCTTAAGCCTATTCTCCTTCTTTTTAAAACTTATAAGCTCCCTCCAGAGTATGATGGCAATCTTCTTTTGGATTTGATTCTGGGAGCGGATGTTAGGATAAAAGAGGCAGCCCAGGGCAGGGTGGTTAAAGCAGAAGACGTGGAAGAAATTATAGAAGAGGTGGTTAATGAAGTAAAAGAATGGGGTTATAAACCTTATGTGGCCCCCATTGGAGGCTCCATGGTTGGGGGCTCAATGACCAAACCTTTGGGAGCAATAAGCTATGTTGAGGCCGGTCTGGAGGCGCTGGATCAAGCCGAAAAAGAAAAAGTTGAAATCGATTATTTTCTTCTGGCCACTGGTTCAGGTGGGACTCAAGCCGGCTTGGTGGTGGCTACTAAGGCCTTGAATGAAAACATCAGAGTAATTGGCATCAGTGTCTCCGAAGAAAAGGAACCTTTTAGCAAGGAAGTGCTGACTATCTCTCAGGATACAATTAAAGCCTTGGGATTGGAAATCAAGGTAGCCAGAGAAGATATCATTGTTTTTGATGATTACATCAAAGAAGGTTATGGTATCGTCAATCGGGAAGTAACTGAAGCCATCCGTCTTGTAGCCCAGTTAGAAGGCATTTTCCTTGATCCTGTTTATACCGGCAAAGCCATGGTCGGACTAATAGATCTCATCCGCCAAGGATATTTTAAAAAGGAAGATAAAGTCGCTTTTTTCCATACTGGCGGAACTCCGGCTCTTTTTCCTAATAAGCATCTGCTGACCAGATATCTGAGTGATGAATAAAAGAAGATGAAAGGAAAGAGCGATGAAAATGGAAAGACCTACTTTCCAGGATGTTTTGGAAGCCAGATATATAATTAAAGCCTATCTTCCCCGAACCCCTCTTTACTCTTATCCTCAGTTAAATCAGCTCCTCGATGCTAAAGTTTTTATCAAGCATGAAAATTTTTTACCGGGCAGGGCTTTCAAGATTAGAGGAGGCCTCAACCTGAAATCAGAATTATCTTTTTTTTGAATTTTTGAGGTATTTTAAAAATTCGCTCTCAGTAGAAAGAAGTAGCAATGTTTGTTTGTCGAAACTGCTGCGGTAGGTATCCAATGTTTTTATGAACTGATAGAATTCGGGATCAAGATTGTAAGCTAAGGCGTAAATTTTAGTAGCTTCGGCATCAGCTTTGCCTTTAATTTCTTGGGCTTGGCGGTAAGCGGCTGATTGAATTTTTTTCAACTCTAGATCTTTTTCGCCCCGAATTTCGGCGCTTTTACCATCTCCTTCAGAACGATATTTGGCCGCAATCCTTTTCCTTTCGGCAATCATACGGTCAAAAACTTTGCGCTGAACTTCCTCAACATAATTAATTCTTTTGATTCTGACGTCTTTGAGTTCGACACCAAATTGGGGAGTAATCTTGGATGATTTTTTCAGGATAATTTGAGCAATTTTTTCTCGGCCAGTTTTAATTTTAGGAATAACAGAAGCAAGATCGAGGATAGCTACCTCTTCAGTCAATTCAAATTCCCGGTTTGAAGAACGGACGATCTCGATCAAATCAAAATTGGCTACTGCATTCCTTGTTTCGCCATCAATGATATCATCAATTCTTGATTGGGCGCCTCTTTCGTCTCTCACTCTCTGAAAAAAGATAAGAGGCTCGCTTATTCTCCAGCGGGCATAGGTATCAACCCAGATGTACTTTTTGTCCTTGGTTGGAATTTGGTTGGCGTCTCCATCCCACTCCAGCCATCTTTTTTCAAAATAGTTAGCTTTCTGGATGAATGGGATTTTAATATGCAAGCCAGGAGAAGTAATAGCCCCTCCAATTGGCTCGCCGAATTGAGTGATAATAACCTGATTAGTTTCAGAGACAATATACAAAGCGTCAACCAGAATAATCAGAACGATGATTGTAGCCGCAACTATAAGGATGTTTCTAGCTGATTTACTCATTTTTTCACCTCCTCGCCTAAATTCAGAAAGGGCAGCAGGTTTTTCAGCTTTTCGTCAAATATTATTTTCTTATTTATCTTGGGCAAAATCTCATTAATAGCTTCTAAATAGAGACGTTTTCTGGTAACCAAAGGTGCTTTTCGGTATTCTTTATAAATTGATTTAAAAAGATCAGCATCTCCCTTAGCTCTATTTACCCGCTCGGCGGCATAACCTTCAGCTTTTCTGATGGTCTGTTCTGCTTCTCCCTTGGCCTTGGGTATTACTTGGTTGTATTCAGCCCAGGCTTCGTTTATTTTTCTTTCTTTTTCTTGGAGAGCCTCATTAACTTCGTTGAAAGAAGGCTTAACAGGATCAGGAGGATTAACATCCTGAAAGATGAGCTGGTTGACTTCAATTCCTATTTCGTACAGATCGCATAATTTCTGAAGCTCTTCCTTAGCTTGAGCAGCTATTCTGGCTCGGCCGATGGTCAGGACTTCGTCGACTGAATTATCGCCGACCACTTTTCTGACGACGGCCTCGTTCATGTAACGGAAGGTACTGTCTACATCCCTTATTTTAAATAGATATTTATAGGGATCCTTGATTTTGTACTGAACAATCCATTCGACTACGACCACATTTAAATCACCAGTGAGCATCACCGCTTCTTTGACTGTTTCTTGATTTATTCTATATTCTGTTCTTACTCCAGGCCTGGCAGTCCGAAAACCGAATTCCATTTTAAGCTGTCTTTGAACTGGAACTTTGGTCAATTTTTCCATACCGAGAGGAAGCTTGAAATGAAGGCCCGGATTGGTTGTCCTCACAAACTTGCCGAAACGTTGGATAACCCCTATTTCTTCAGGGCCAATTTGGTAGATAGAGCCAAAGATAAGGATAAGAGCGACTACGGCTGCTATTATGATTTTAATTACCTTGCCTTTAATTTTAGGCAGCTTAATTTCCATAGAAGGAAAATCGCTTCTCATATAAACCTCCTTTGATAGGCGTGTACTCTAGCTATGATAACACAGAAATCATCTGATATAAAGCTTGAAAGGGGGTAAATAATTAATCCTGGAAGGCCTTTATCGTCTGGGCTAAATCAGCCAAGGATGTCCTCTGAATATTAATTGGGACTGATTTTAAAACTTTCATGGCTCTTAAACCACTGCCAGTGATAATTAAAACGACCTGATCATCTTGGCTGAATTTTATTTTCTTTGAAAGTTTCAAAAGAGCAGCCAGAACAGTGGCTGAAGCCGGCATGCAGAAGATTCCTTCTTCTTCGGCCAGAATTTTTTGAGCAGCCAAAAGCTTCTCAGGTAGAGCATCTTCTTTGACCAGAACATAAGCTTTAAGGCCAGCTCTGGCTGCATAGGCAGCCGTGGAGGAAGCCATATTGCCAGTGGAAACCGTTCCTATTCTTTTTAATCCTAAAGAGGCCGCTTTCTGGATGGCTACAGCACTACCTCTATCTTTGTAACTAGCAGTTGGATTGGACATTTCCATTTTAGCCAAGGTAGGAGGTAGGCCGTGTTTTTGGCTCAGGTGGTTAAGCTTTAATAATGGGGTATTGCCTTCCCCCAGAGACAAAGATTTATTGATTTGGCCAAGAGGAAGGAAATCGATAAATCTTTCTAATGGCGTTGTTTTTTTTAAATTAAAATCTCTCGGCTGCGGGGGAGGAGTATAGAGCAATGGTTCATGACAATCAGGGCAAAAAGGCCAGAAGAGATCAAGTTGATATTTTCGGTTGAAAAAAAGACACTTACCTTCGTCCATTTTAAAAACTCTCAATTTAATAAAGAAGGCTCATCGCAATAATGAGTACTTATAGTTTGCAAATTGAGATCTATGAACTGAGAAATGGGTCCTCTCACGGTATATCTCCGTCCTCGCTCCACCCATCCCCCGTGGGAAACCCCTTCCGCTGCGGGCGGAGATACCCCGACCCAACCTACCCCGTGCCATCCATCGAGTTAAATTTATCGGTTCTCTCATTACAGGTATCCATTATTTCGATGAGCCATAAAGAAAAAATAATTGTATAAAAATTTGCGGTCAATAGCAAAAGCAGAAAAGCGGAAAAAGCATTTCTATTTCTGTAATGAATGAAAGCTTACATAGAGAAATAAAAGGTCACAGCGATTGCCTTCTATCCCCGCCAATACCCCCACCCACTACTATGGGCTTCGGCAGGAAGGAGATCCCTGTCTCTGGGTATAACTTTTCTAATTATTGGCTTGGTGGATTTGGAAATGCTTCCAACAGAGGAAAAGTTCTCTTATGAGTTGATTGTAAATTTTTTCCAACAAAGGTAAAATCAAATTTTGAAGACTTCGGTCCAAAATACAAGAAATGTTTGATGTCTATTTTTTTATGCGGCAGGCTTTGGAAGAGGCCAGAAAGTCAATGATTAATGGTGAAGTTCCAGTCGGAGCCGTGGTTGTGGCTGAAGATAAGATTTTGAGCCGGGCTCATAATGAAAGTATTAGCAGCCACGACCCTACTGCTCATGCCGAGGTTATAGCCCTTAGAAGAGCCTGTCGGAAAAGAAAAAACTATAGGCTTCCTGATTGTGACCTATATGTAACCTTAGAACCGTGTCCGATGTGTCTGGGAGCTATGGTTCAGGCCAGGATTAAACGTCTTGTTTTTGGCGCTTATGATCCCAAGGCTGGGGCGGTGAGTTCAATCATGAGTTTTCCCTTTGGGAGACTCAATCATAGATTGGAGATTAAAAGTGGAATTCTGGCCGAGGAATGCGGAGAGTTGCTTAAAAGTTTTTTTAAGGAGAAACGTTGAAGAAAGATTTTTTCCCTTTTTCTGCTCAGGCTTTAGCTACTAAAAGGACTATTGAGAGGAGTTTCTCCTTTGGCAAATAATATTATCCTTAAAAACAACTTTCCATAGCCAGTCATAATGGTCAGGAGAGGTGGCCGAGTGGTTGAAGGCGGCGGTCTCGAAAACCGCTATCCTGAGTATTCAGGATCGTGGGTTCGAATCCCACCCTCTCCGCTGCCCAGGCTTTAATTGACCTGGCCCTTATTTTCTGGTAACTTAAAGTTTACACAATTTATTTTTTTATTTTGAGAAGAAGCGAGAGGAGAGGTGTCCGAGAGGCTTAAGGAGCACGCTTGGAAAGCGTGTGTGCGGCTAGAGGCCGTACCGTGGGTTCGAATCCCACCCTCTCCGTTTTAATCGAGAGAAGAAAGAATTTTATGCAAAGAAGGGCATTAATATGGACATTAAAGATTTTAGAGTTTTAGAAGACATCTACAGCGCCAATATCTACAGTCCTTTAGATGTGGTTATCACTAAAGGCAAGGGAGTCTGGGTGTGGGATATTGAAGGGAAAAAATACCTTGATTTTTTAAGCGCTTATTCTGCTTTGAATCATGGTCATTGTCATCCCCGAATTATCAAAGCTTTAGAAACACAGGCCAAAAAGCTGACTCTAACATCGCGAGCCTTCCGCAATGACCAGTGGCCTTTTTTAGCCAAAGAACTCTGTGACTTTACTGGTTATGAGATGGTCTTACCCATGAATACTGGCGCAGAAGCTGTAGAGACAGCTATTAAAGCTGCCCGCAAATGGGGCTATCAGAAAAAAGGTATCCCTCAAGATAAGGCTGAAATTATTGTCTGTGCCAACAATTTCCACGGTCGGACAGTAACCATTGTGGGTTTTTCTACTGAGCCTTTGTACAAGAGGGATTTTGGTCCCTTTACTCCTGGTTTTGTGGTTGTTCCCTTTGGGGAACCTGAGGCTTTAGAAGCAGCCATTACCCCAAACACGGCTGCTTTTATGGTCGAGCCCATTCAGGCTGAAGCTGGAATTATTGTTCCTCCTGAAGGCTATTTGAAAAAAGCTAAAGAAATCTGTGAAGAACACAATGTTCTTTTTATTGCTGATGAAATTCAGACTGGATTAGGAAGGACAGGAAAACTTTTCGCCTGTGACTATGATAATGTAAAGCCAGACATTTTAATTCTGGGCAAATCTCTAGGAGGAGGCTGTTGGGCTGTCTCGGCTGTCCTTTCTTCCCGAGAAGTGCTGGGACTTTTCAAGCCTCGAGAACACGGCTCGACTTTTGGGGCCAATCCATTAGCTTGTGCTGTCACTCGAGAAGCAATTCGCGTTCTTCAGGATGAAAACATGGTCGAGAATGCAGCCCGCTTAGGGAAATATTTCCTGGCAAAGCTAAAAACTTTAAAAAATAAATATATTGAAGAAGTCAGAGGAAAGGGACTGCTTATCGGTGTAGAACTTAAACCTGAAGCTGGCGGGGCCAGACGTTTTTGTGAAGCTTTAAAAGACCAGGGACTTCTCCTTTGTAAAGAAACTCATGAGAATATTATCCGCTTTGCCCCACCTTTAATTATCAAGGAGAAGGAGCTCAATTGGGCCTTTAAACGCATTAAAAATGTTTTTAAGAATGTAAAATAAATAAATAATAAATTTACAATCTTTGGGAAGCAAAAAGGCGAGATAAGTACTGATTATTAAGGCAAAAAAAATAAAAAAAGAGGTGGTTTTAAGAATGAAAAAGACTATATTTTTAATTTTAGTGGTAATTTTGACGGCCACTGCCTGTGTCATATATGTACCCGTTTCTTCAGAACAAGCCCCTCCTGGTGGAGAACAATATTATTCAGGTTATACCTCTGAAGTTGACGTTACTTATTTCTATGATTATCTATCTGATTTTGGCCTCTGGGTTTATCTGCCTGGTTATAACTATGTTTGGCTGCCACGAGTTACCAGCTATTACTGGCGACCTTATACCTACGGGCGTTGGATGTGGACAGATTGGGGATGGACCTGGCTCTCCTATTTTGATTGGGGCTGGGCTCCTTTTCATTATGGACGCTGGGGATTTGATCGAGATCTTGGCTGGTTTTGGGTTCCAGGGACTTTCTGGGCTCCTGCCTGGGTAAGCTGGCGGCGGAGTAATTTTTATATTGGTTGGGCCCCGCTGCCACCTCAAGTGAGATTAGTAGCCGGAGTGGGCATTACCGCCCTTCCCCATTCTTTACCTCTAAACTTCTGGGTTTTTGTAGAAGGGCGTTATTTCCTTAATCCCTATATTCACCGTTACGTCTTACCCTTTGAGAGGAATATGACTATCATCAATTTTACTGTAGAAAGGACGAATCTCATTTTCCGTAATCAAAGAATAATAAATCAGGGCCTCGATGTTGATTTTATCAGCGGGATAACCAGGCAGAGAGTCACTCCTTATGAATTGCGCCAAGTGGGAAAGCCTCAGCCTTCAAAAGTCGAACTGAAAAGAGTCGAGATATTTAAGCCAGTTGTGGCTAAAAATCAAATGGCTAGGCCCAAAAGCTTTGTCGAAAAACAGCAAGCTAAAGAGGAAATCTCTAGGATTACAATCAAGCAAGAACCATCGAAGGTAGAACCTAAATATCAAAAAGTTGACCTTCGAAACGTTCAACAACATGAACTCGAGCTTTTAGAAAAGAGCCAGCAGGATGAAATAAAGGAGCTGGAAAAAGAGTATGAAAAGAAAAAAGCAAAGGCTAAGAGTCAAACTGAAAAAGAAAAAGTTGAAAGAGAGTACAAAACCAAAGTTGTGAAATTGAAGAATCTCCATAAAACAGAAAAGTCTCGACTGGAGAAAAGGCATAGAGAAGAAGAAAAAAAAGTTAAAAAAAAGAAAATTAAAAAATAAGATAAAAATAAAAAGCTAAATTGAATATTTCTTTCTTATACCCTCAGGTATTAGCTCAGGCTTTCCACTTCGGAGACTGATTAGGACATATACGGCCTTACCTTCGGCCGCTATTTCTTCGCTCTTTTTCTTGATAATTTGAAAGCCAATTTTAACACTCTTTTTTCTTATTTCTTCTACCCAGGTCCTGACGATGACTGTTTCTCCTAAGAAAATTGGACTTTTAAATTCAACATAAGTAGATTTGGTAGCCCAGGAATAGCCCCTTTTGAAAAACTCTTCCATAGGCATTTTGTAACATCTTCTCATCTGGTCATAGCGGGCAAAAAGTACGTAATCAAGATAGACTGATTGATGGACATGGCGGTTAATATCAATCTCGCTGGGACGGACTATAAGTTCTGTTTCAAACTTGGCTGACATTTTTCACCTCTTGTGAGTTCTAAATTTTGGCTGATCTGAGCTAGAACTCAGACTAGCAGCTAGGGCAGCTGTAACCACCAACAATCCTCCTCCAATTGTCCGTAGAGAAGGCGTTTCATGAAGGAAAAAAAAGGCCAAGATAATCCCATAAAAAGGTTCGAGAGAATGAATGATACTGGCTGTTTGGGCTCTTACCCTTCTCATGCCTTTTATAAACAGGCTGTGAGCAGCAGCCGTACAGAAAATACCAAGAAGAGCCAGAAGAATGATGTCTTTAGAAGTCAGACTATATTCTATTAAAAAGATAAAAGGAAGCAGAAACAGGGTGGCAGCCAGATCTTGATAAAAGGCAATAGCCAGGCTTGAATAAAGTTGAGAAAACTTTCGGTTAAGGATGGTCAGTACGGCAAAAGTAATTCCAGAGAAAATTCCCCATAAAACTCCCCTGGAGACTGTGTTTTCCAGCTTGAAACTGGGAACAATAAGAAAAATACCGACCAGGCAGAGAAAAGCATAGATGATATTCAGCTTAATCAATTTTTCCTTAAAAAAGAGAGGTTCTAAAAAAGCTGTGAAAACCGGATAAGAGGCAAAAGAAAGAAGTCCAATAGCTACGGTGGAGACCTGAATAGAATGGAAGAAGGATATCCAGTGGACAGCCAACAAAGCACCAAGGAGAAAAAGAAAAAAATAGTTTTTTGAGGGTTTAATATTTAAGCTCTGGCCTGATAAATAGAGAACTAAAGCCAGAGCGAGACTGGCAAAAAAAACCCGGCCCAGAACAATAATTACAGGCGAGAAGGAAAGCCATTTGCCGAATAATCCAGCAAGGCCAAAAAGAAGAACAGCTCCATGTATTTCAACCAGGCTGTGCTCAAACTTCATGGTTTAAACCTTACAACAACGATTGTCGTTTATCAATCTAAAAAAAGGGGCTGGAGTTTTCCCATCTTTTAGTGATTCCACATTAACTATCACGGCTATGGAGATGCTTATCAGAATGAAATTATTTTTTGCAATCTGGAGAAAATGTGCTAATATAATATTTAAAAAGGAATTAAATTTCCTAGCCATTAATTCATATCGAATGCAATGACCTATTTAATCTACGCTCGTAAGTACAGGCCTAAAACATTTGAGGAAATGATAGGGCAGAAAGCTGTCGTCCAGACTCTCCAAAATGCTATCCGCAACGATAGGGTTGCCCAGGCTTATATTTTTTCTGGCATGAGAGGAGTTGGCAAAACTACTGCTGCCCGCATCCTGGCTAAAGCTCTTAACTGTCAGCACGGGCCTACTCCCACTCCTTGTAACAAATGTGAGTATTGTCGAGCTATCAATGAAGACCGCTCGGTTGATGTTTTAGAAATTGATGGTGCTTCTAATAGAGGGATAGATGAGGTTAGGTCACTGCGCGAGGGTGTCAAATATAAACCTATTCACAGCCGTTATAAAATTATTATTATTGATGAAGTTCACATGCTGACTCGAGAAGCTTTTAATGCCTTATTAAAAACTTTGGAGGAGCCGCCCACCCATACTATCTTTATTTTCGCCACTACCGAGTTTCATAAGGTTCCTGCCACCATTGTCTCCCGCTGTCAGCATTTTGAGTTTAAAAAAATCTCTCAGAAGGAAATTATTAACCACCTGTTGGATATTACTCAAAAAGAAAAGATTACTATTTCTTCCTATGGCCTGAACCTGATTGCCGAGGGGGCCGATGGCAGCCTGCGGGATGCTCAGAGTCTACTTGATCAAGCGGTAGCTTTTTCTGGAGAGAATATTAGAGATGAAGATTTAAAAGAAATTTTAGGAGTTATCAGTCGAGATATCCTCTTTCAGTGCTCAACAGCTATTTTTGAAGAAAAGCCAGAAGCTGTTTTTCCGCTGGTTGAGAAAATTATAGATAATGGCTATGATCTTCGAGTTTTTTATAAAGAACTTATCCAGCATTTTAGGAATTTACTGGTGGTAAAATCAGTTGAAAAGCCCCAAGAACTCCTTCCTTTTCAAGATGAAGAATTGAGAAAATTAAAGGAAGAAGCCAGCCGGACCTCAGCCGAAGAAATTCTTCGCTATCTAGTGGTTCTGCAACAGGGAGAACAGGGTTTGAGGATTTCTTCTTACCCTCGATTTTACTTGGAAGTGCTGTTGGTTAAGCTCTGTCATTTTAAGAAGGTCACTCCTCTTCAGGATATACTCAAGGAACTGGAGCAGATGAAAAAAAAGGTAGAAAAGCCTGTTTCTCCTGTAGTCAATGAAGAGATACCCCCTGCCAACCAAGACCAATCCAATCAGATGCCTTTAGCTGAGATAGAAACCAAAATAAAAAGAGAAAGAGAAATGGAGAAGGCTTTGAAGGACCCTACTGTCCGCTATTTTATGGACAAATTCAAAGCTCAAGTCCTTTCCATCGAAGCCATAAAAAGAACAAAAGATAGGGAATGAATACCGTCCTTGTCTTAGGAGAGAAAAAATGAAAGGAATGCCTAATTTGCAGAAAATGCTTAAAACTGCTAAAGAAATGCAGGAGAAAATGCAAAAAGAGCTGGCGGCCATGAGGGTCGAAGGCTCCAGTGGTGGCGGCATGGTTTCGGTTACCTTGGATGGCAACAAAAATTTACTCAAAATCAGCATTGAACCAGAAGTAGTCAATAAAGACGATGTTGAAATGCTCCAGGATTTGATAATTGCTGCCTTTAATGATGCGGTGACCAAAGTGGATGAAAAGATTTCTGAGAAATTTGCAGCTCTCGGACCTGGATTTAAAATTCCCGGACTATTCTAATGAAAAATCAAGAACACACCTTAGAAGTTTTAATTGAAGAATTAAAAAAAATCCCCAGCATCGGGGCTAAAACTGCCCAGAGAATTGCTTTTTATATTATAGGTCTTCCTTTAGATGAGGCTGAAAGGTTGGCTGAAGCTATACTCAAAGCTAAAAAAAACATATTTTACTGTTCTGTGTGCAATGGCTTGACTGATATTGATCCCTGTGTTTTTTGCAGCGATAAAAATCGGGATGATGATACCTTATGTGTGGTCGAAGAGCCCTATAATATTTCCTCAATTGAAAAGACCGGTATCTACAAGGGAAGATACCATGTCCTATTGGGAACACTGGCTCCTTTAAAAGGAAGAGGGCCTGATGAACTTAAAATTGACAAACTAATAGAAAGAGTAAAAAAAGGTCATTTTAAAGAAATAATAATTGCTACCAATCCTACTGTAGAAGGAGAGGCCACGGCCATTTATCTGGCTAAAGTTTTAAAAGGCTTTCCGCTCAAGCTGACTCGATTGGCCATGGGCCTACCTGTAGGCTCGGAAATGGATTATGCCGATCAAGTCACTATTAAAAAAGCATTAGAAGGAAGGACTGAATTTAGGGAATAAGCCAAGAATCTGGGTTAAATTTTAATTTAAAAATGATAAGAAATGAAATATTAGATGAATAGAGGAGATGAGAGATGAAAAAGATTTTTAAAGCTATTGACGGCAATACTGCTGCCGCCCATGTCGCTTATGCTTTCAGTGAAGTTGCGGCCATTTATCCCATCACTCCATCTTCTCCCATGGGGGAGCTGGCCGATGAATGGGCTGCTCAGGAGAGAAAAAATATTTTTGGCCATAGGGTAGAAGTTGTTGAAATGCAGTCAGAAGGCGGAGCTTCTGGAGCTGTCCACGGCAGCCTTTCAGCCGGAGCCCTTACCACCACCTTTACCGCCTCTCAGGGCTTAATGCTCATGCTGCCTAACATGCACAAAATTGCCGGGGAGATGCTGCCTACAGTCTTTCATGTTTCGGCCCGTTCTTTAGCCTGCCAATCTTTGTCTATTTTTGGAGATCATTCTGATGTTATGGCCGCCAGAAATACAGGCTTTGCCCTAATGGCTGCCGGCTCAATTCAAGAAGCAATGGATTTGGCCGTTGTTTCCCACCTGGCTACCCTCAAGTCCAAAGTACCCTTTCTTAACTTTTTTGATGCCTTCCGCACTTCTCACGAAATTCAAAAGGTAGAAGTTATTCCTTATGAAACTATGGCTGAGCTGTTAGAAATGAAATATGTGGAGGAGTTTCGGAGACGAGCTTTGAATCCGGAAAAGCCCAAGATGAAGGTCGGAGCTCAAAATCCTGATGTCTATTTCCAGGGGAGAGAGACTGTCAATAAATTCTATGAAGCCACTCCTCAAATTGTTCAGGAATATATGGATAAGCTGGCAGCTAAAATTGGCCGCCGCTATCATTTATTTGACTATGTGGGAGCCCCCGATGCGGAGAAGATAATAATGGCCATGGGCAGTGCCACTGAAACCATTGAAGAAACAGTAAATTATTTAGTTAAAAGAGGAGAAAAGGTAGGAGCGGTTAAAGTTAGACTCTATCGTCCCTTTTCAGCTAAAGCTCTTGTCTCTGTTATTCCAGCCACGGTTAAAAAAGTTGCTGTCCTGGATAGGACGAAAGAACCAGGTTCCTTAGGTGAACCTTTGTATTTGGACGTAGCTGTGGCCCTTGCTGATAAAGGAATAAAAGTTATTGGAGGGCGCTACGGCCTTTCTTCCAAGGAATTTACCCCATCCATGGTTAAAGCTGTCTATGATCATCTTGATGACAAGTGCTTTCATAATTTTACAGTGGGCATAGAGGATGACGTCATGGAGACTTCAGTGCCCATTAAAGAAGAGATTGACGCTGAGCCAAAAAATGTCATCCGCTGCAAATTCTGGGGATACGGATCTGATGGAACGGTGGGAGCTAGTAAAAACTCAATAAAAATAATCGGTGACAATACAGATATGTATGTCCAGGGATATTTTCAGTATGATTCTAAAAAATCAGGCGGAGTGACGATCTCCCATCTACGCTTTGGTCATGAGAAAATTCAATCACAATATCTGCTTAATAAAGTTGATTTTGTTGCCCTCCATAAATCTTCTTATATAGGCCGTTATGACATTCTGGAAGGAATAAAGGAGGGTGGGATTTTCCTCCTTAATTCAACTTGGAAGGCCGATGAAGTCTTTGACAATTTAACTGAAGACATGCAAAGGACAATTATTGACAAAAAAATTAAGGTTTTCAATATAGATGCCCTAAAGATTGCTAAAGAGATAGGACTCGGTACCAGAATAAACACCGTCATGCAGGCAGCCTTTTTTAAGATAGCCGGAGTTCTGGCTGAAGATAAGGCCTTAAAACTTATTAAGAATTCCATCAAGGAAACTTTCGAAAAGAAAGGCGAGAATATTGTAAAGATGAACTGGGCTGCCGTCGATAGAGCCGCTGCTGCCTTAGAAGAAGTACCTATTCCTGATAAAATTACCAAGTCAGCCCCTGAAATAAAGTTCATTCCAGATGGAGCCGATGATTTTGCTAAGTTTATAATTGAGCCTTCTTTACGTTTTAAAGGCGATTCAATTCCTGTTTCCAGGATGCCTTTTGATGGCTATATCCCCACTGGAACCTCCAAGCTGGAGAAGCGGCGGGTAGCTCCTGAAGTTCCCCGCTGGATACCGGAAAATTGTATCCAATGCAACCAATGTTCTCTCGTTTGCCCTCATGCAGCTATTCGTCCCAAGCAGATTGTGCCTCAAGATTTAAAGAAGGCTCCAAAAGGCTTTGTTACTGTCAAGTCAAAAACGCGAAATGAGAGGAACCTCGAATACAGACTCCAAGTTTATGTAGATGATTGTGTTGGCTGTTACAATTGTGTTGAGGTCTGTCCTACCAAAGAAAAGGCCCTGGAGATGATTCCCATTGAAGATGAGCGTAATGAAGAGGAAAGAGAAAATGTAGCCTTTTTTGAGTCTCTTCCTGATAATGTCTTAGATGGAGTTAAAAGGGAAACTGTCAAGGGCAGTCAATTTCTTGTGCCTTATCTGGAGTTCAGCGGCGCCTGTGCCGGTTGCGGTGAAACACCATATGTAAAATTGGCTACCCAGCTCTTTGGTGATCGCATGATTATTGCTAACGCTACAGGCTGTTCTTCTATCTGGGGAGGAACATTCCCGGTAGTGCCTTATACAAAGAATAAAGAGGGCAAGGGTCCAGCCTGGGCTAACTCTTTATTTGAAGACAATGCTGAATATGGCTTTGGTATGCGCTTAGCCGTGGATACCAACCGCCGTCAGCTGCTGGCCAGTATCGATAATCTTCTCAAGCTGGGAACAATACCTGAATTGACTAAGGCTCTCCAGAGAAGTAAAGAGCTCTGGACAGCAGTAGATGATGAGGCTAAAAAGGCGGCTGAGGCGGTCAAAAGGGCTCTGCCTGAGGCTCTACGCCAATCAACAATTAAGACTAAACCAATTATTCAAAAGATTATTGAGCTCCAGGATTACATTGTTGATAAAAGCATCTGGTGTATTGGTGGTGATGGCTGGGCTTATGATATTGGATATGGCGGTCTTGATCATGTCATTGCTTCTAACAGGAATGTAAATCTCTTGGTTTTAGATACAGAAGTCTATTCCAACACGGGGGGTCAGGCTTCTAAGGCTACCCCCACTGGCTCAGTGGCTAAATTTGCGGCTGCTGGTAAGAAAACCAAGAAAAAAGATCTGGGCCGCATGGCTATGGATTATGACTACGTTTATGTGGCCGCTGTAGCCATGGGGGCCAATTACAATCAGTGTCTTAAAGCCTTCTTAGAAGCTGAAGCCTATGATGGACCTTCTTTAATTATTGCTTATTCGCCCTGCATTAACCATGGTATTGACATGAAAAAGACTCAAGCTGAGGAGAAACTGGCTGTGGATTCTGGCTACTGGATTCTCTACAGGTACAATCCACTTCTAGCCAAAGAAGGAAAAAATCCTCTGATCTTGGATTCCAAAGAACCGAAGCTGGAATATCAAACTTTCCTTAACAATGAGATTCGCTACCGGACTTTAGCCCAGCAGCATCCTCAAATTGCCCGTCAGCTGTTCAAACAAGCAGCCGAAGAAGCCAAACAGAGGTACGAGATGTATAAAAAATTAGCTTCCATGTAAATTTTACTGGTAGTTATAAAAATAGGCTTTTTCCTGAATTTTATTACTCAGAGTAATAAAAAGATAAAGAATATTTGCTTTAGTTATATAAAGTGCAGCTATCGAGATGTCCTTTATGGGGTGGGCAGATCATGAATTGCCGATTCTCTAAGCTTCCACATTGCTATCCTTAAACAAGCCTGTTTGATGAAGCCAGTACCACTTCAAAAACCACATTGTCACCTTTAGGGCAAATTTGACTCGAGAATGATCCAGGCTTTTGTGTTCAGAAAATGATTGAGCACTTCATTACTGAATACAGTAGATGAGGAGGAGGATTTGTTTCAGGGCTACGAAAAGACCGTCTATTTCTGCTTCTTCCTAGAGTGTAGTTATAGCACCCATAGGTTCTTCCCATGCATATGGAGAGAATGCCTTTTTCCAAACCCCCGCTGGCATCCGTCGTTCCAAAGGAAGGATTAGAAAGAAAATCATTAATAGAAATTCATATTATTATCTTCAGTATAGAAAATCGGGGAAGGTGGTGGATGAATATATTGGGAAGAAAATCCCTGAAGATTTGATTGCAAACCTTGAAAAGAGAAAGAGGCTTGAGGAAGAGTTAAAAAAGATTAAAGAAGCCATGAAAATGCTTAAGACAAAAGGGAGTCATGAAGTGGAATTCATTGCTCCCTTAAGAAAATTTTTCACAGAACTTACAAAAAGGGGACTTTGGGAAGAAGAGTTGGAAATAGTAGGCTCATGGTGTTTTATTTTGTACCAGAGATATCTTGATGTGCCTTATTATCCTCTTAGTACAAGAGATTTGGATATTCTCATTTCCTTTCCCTCTTGAAGAGGCAACGGTCAATGCTTTATAAAATCTTCTGGCGTAATCTTACCCTATAAAATAAAAAATATCATTATTTGTAGGGTAAGTGTTGGTGTCATGGAAAAATCGCAAAAATGGCAAAGAAAATGACCCACCCTATTTTAGGCCAAAATGGTAGATGGATTAGTTGATTAATTTGTTTTTGCATTTTTTAGTTTTGCCTTTTTTGTTTATAATTTTGCATCCTGTAGCTTTCTCCCTTGATGACTATGATCCGGCAATGATGGATTATCCTATCAATATTGACTGTGGCAAAAAACGGATCCCAGAACACCTCTCCCCATTCCTCACTCTTCCGCCTCAGCTCTTCTCCGGCTGAATTTACGAAGAACCAATTGAAGAAAAATCTCACGCTAAATCAATAAATTTGGTTTGGTAAACGGGTACAACCGCCAAGCTTCTTGCTCTATCCTCACCAGAATCTCTCGAAATACCTTGAGAAATGTCTCCTCTCTTAATTTCAATAGCTCATCCTCTATCCAGTGGACATCATGCCGTTTCAATGCTATCCTTATATCGAAGGATAAATTCAATTCCTTCATGGCTCACCTCCTGTGTTAGTTTTTTTTTCATTCACAGTTTAAGGTGAGCCTCTCTTCTTTTCAATCACGGAAAAAAAGATTCTTACAGAAGTGATAAATCAATTGTCTAATTGGGAAAATTTTACTAAGATAAAAAGTTAAAAAGGATAGATTTGTTTAGCTGATTATGACCAAGCAGAGAATGAAAAAAGGGATAATTTTTGACATCAAGCGCTATGCTATTCATGATGGGCCTGGCATTCGGACTACTGTCTTTTTTAAAGGATGCCCGCTTCACTGTCCCTGGTGTCATAATCCTGAAGGACAGGAGGAGAAGCCTGAAATAATGTGGCAGGCCAGTAGGTGTGCCTTAGAGTGTACGGCTTGTGTTTCAGTCTGTCCCCAAATGGCTGTTGAGAAGAAAGCCAGGATAGTCCTTATCGATCGGCAGAAATGTGATCTCTGCGGCCAGTGTGTTGAAGCCTGTCTTTATGAGGCCCTGGAGATTGTAGGTAGAGAGGTTACTGTCGAGGAAGTGATGGCTGAGGTAGAAAAGGATAGAATATTCTATGAAGAATCAGGTGGAGGTGTTACTTTTTCAGGAGGAGAACCTCTATTTCAACCTGATTTTTTAGAAGCACTGCTTGAGGCCTGCCGCCAGAGGAATATTCAGACTGCAATTGATACCTGCGGTTATGTTTCTCCTGAAGTGATGGAAAGGATCGCTCAAAAGGTCGATCTTTTTTTATATGATCTCAAGATTATTGATGACCGCAAACACAGAGAATATACTGGAGTTTCTAATAAGCTTATCTTTGAGAACTTAAAAATGTTGTTGAAAAAGAAGAAGCCAGTCATTATCCGCATTCCTCTGATCTCAGGCATAAATGATGATCAACCAAATATCAAAGCCACAGTTAATTTTCTCTATAGTCTTAACAGCTTGAAAGAAGTAAACCTGCTGCCTTATCATAAAGGAGGAGATGAAAAGTTCAGAAAATTAGGGAAGCAAAATCCCCGGCCAGAGTTTAGGCCAAGTTCAGAGACGAAAATAAAAAAAATAAAAAAAATGTTCGAAAGTCATGGCTTTTCAGTTAAAATTGGAGGCTGAAGAATGAAAGAACGCATCAAGAAATTAAGAGAGCAGAGCTTAAAGGCCAAACCTTACATTTCACCTGAGAGAGCCAAACTTATAACTGAGTTTTATAAAAGTGAGGTAGCAGATAGGGTTTCATCTCCGGTAAGAAGAGCCCTGGCTTTTAAATATTTGCTGGAGAATAAGAAAATTTACATCGGTAAGGATGAGCTTATCGTGGGGGAGCGGGGACCAGCTCCCAAGGCGACCCCCACCTATCCTGAGATTTGTGCCCATAGTCTTGAAGACCTTGAGATTTTAAACAGCCGGCCGAAAATTCCTTTTGCCGTTGATGAGAAAACTAAGGAGATATACCGCCAGGAAATAATTCCTTTCTGGAGAGGAAAATCGATTAGAGACAGAATTTTTGAGGAGATGACAGAAGAGTGGAAGGATGCCTATAAGGCCGGTGTTTTTACAGAATTTATGGAACAGAGAGCGCCCGGACATACTGTCCTTGATGATAAAATTTACCGAAAGGGCTTTTTAGATTTCAAAAGGGATATAGAGAAAAGCCTGGAGAGCTTGGATTTCCTTAATGATCCGGAGGCGTACTATAAAAAGGAAGAATTAAAAGCCATGTCTATCTGTGCTGAAGCCTTAATTGCCTATGCTAAAAGGCATGCAGCCAAGGCCAGGAAACTGGCTGAAAAGGAGAAAAATTTAAAAAGGAAAAAAGAGCTGCTCCATATAGCTGAGATTTGCACTCATGTGCCTGCTTATAAGCCCCGAAATTTCTGGGAAGCCCTTCAGTACTACTGGTTTGTCCACTTAGGGGTTATTATTGAGTATAATACCTGGGACTCGTTCAATCCGGGCCGACTCGATCAGCACCTTTATCCCTTTTATAAGCAGGGATTGGCTGATGGCAGCTTGAGCCAGGACCAGGCCCGAGAGCTTCTTCAGGCTTTTTGGATTAAGTTCAACAACCAGCCAGCTCCCCCAAAAGTTGGGGTTACAGCCGAGGAAAGCAGCACTTATACGGATTTCTGTTTGATCAACTTAGGAGGTGTTAAGGCCGATGGTTCAGATGGAGTAAATGAGCTTTCCTATCTTCTTCTGGATATTATTGAAGAGATGAGGATACTCCAGCCGAGTTCTATGGTCCAGATAAGCAAGAAAACTCCTGATTCATTTTTAAAGAGGGCTTTGAAAATAGTCAGAACAGGCTTTGGCCAGCCTTCCATTTTTAACACGGATGCTATTATCCAGGAACTCCTCCGCCAGGGCAAATCAATTGAAGATGCCCGCTGCGGTGGAGCCAGCGGCTGTGTGGAGACGGGTGCTTTTGGCAAAGAAAATTATAATCTAACTGGCTATTTTAATCTGACCAAAGTCCTGGAAATAACTTTAAATAGGGGTCTCGATCCGCGGACAAGCAAAAAGATAGGCCTCAAGACCGAAGATCCCCAAAAGTTTCGTTCTTTCTCTGAATTGTTTAAAGCATTTGAACGTCAGCTTCACCATTTTCTGGATATTAAAATAAGAGGTAATAATATTATCGAACGCCTGTATGCAGAGGATCTGCCGGCTCCTTATCTTTCAATCCTTATTGACGACTGTATTGCCAGAGGTAAAGATTACCATGATGGCGGAGCTCGCTACAATACTTCTTATATCATGGGTGTGGGGCTGGGAACGATGACTGATACTTTGACCTCTATTAAATACAATGTTTTTGATAAAAAATTTATTAAAATGAAGGAATTATTAGAGGCTTTGAGAAAAAATTATGAAGGTAGTGAAGCGCTCCGCCAGCGGTTTTTAAACAAAACTCCTAAATATGGAAACGATGATGATTACGCTGATGGAATCTTGAAAGCTATATTTGAAGCTTATTATAAAGCTATAAACGGTCGTCCTAATACCAAAAGAGGCTGCTACCGCATAAATCTTCTGCCAACTACAGTCCATGTTTATTTTGGTAAGGTTTGTGGGGCCACTGCTGACGGCCGCAAAGCAGGCGAGCCTCTGTCTGAAGGTATCTCCCCTGTTCAAGGTGCAGACCGCTACGGCCCGACCGCAGTCATCAAATCTGTGAGTAAAATAGATCATCTCCGAACCGGCGGCACTCTCCTTAACCAGAAATTTACCCCTCATCTTTTGGCTGATGAAGAGGGAATTGAGAAATTGGCTCATCTCATTCGTTCCTATTTCAAGCTTGACAGCCATCATGTTCAATTCAATGTGGTTACGGCTGAGGCTCTCCGCGAGGCCCAGAAGCATCCTGAAAAATACAGAGACCTGATTGTCCGTGTGGCTGGTTATAGTGACTACTTTGTCGATTTGAGTGAAAGCCTTCAGAATGAAATCATTCGCCGCACTGAACATCAATCTTTCTGAATATAGAATCTATTGTCCTCTATTGGACTTAAGAGAAATTGAAAGGAGTAAAAATGTTTGAAGCTAAAATATATCAACAGAGACGGCACCGCTTAAAGGAGCAAATCAAGGAAGGACTTATCCTTTTTTTGGGAAACGAGGAGAGTTCCATGAACTATCCGGCCAACCCTTACCCTTTCCGCCAGGATAGTTCTTTTCTTTATTTTTTTGGCCTGGATATGCCTGGTTTGGCAGCCATCATCGATGTCGAGGCTGAGCAGGAAATCCTTTTTGGAGAGGATGTCAGTGTCGAGGATATCGTCTGGATGGGAGCCCTTCCTTCTCTAAAAGAGAGGGCATCCTGGGCTGGAATGGAAAATGTAGCTCCTCTAAAAGATTTAGAAAAAAAGCTGAAGGCTGCGCTCCAGAAAGGCCAGAAAATTCACTATCTTCCACCTTACCGACCTGAAGTGGCTCTTAAAATAGAGGAACTGCTGGGGATAAACCATACTCTGGCTAAGGATTATTCTTCCCGGGAACTTATAAAAGCGGTCGTAGCTCAAAGGGCGATTAAAATAAAAGAAGAAATAGAAGAGATGGAAAAAGCCCATATGGTTACCTATGAAATGCATACTACAGCTATGAAGATGGCTCGTCCGAGAATTTATGAAAGAGAAATTGCAGGAAAAATGGAAGGCATTGTTCTCTCTTACGGATTCAGCCTTGCCTTCCCAACAATTCTTACCATAAACGGCCAGATTCTTCACAACCATGACCACAGCAACCTCTTAAAGGAGGGCCGTCTTTTGGTTAATGATTCAGGAGCAGAGTCAGCTCTTCATTACGCAGCCGATATTACCCGAACTTTTCCCGTTAGCGGTAAATTCAGTCCAGAACAAAAACAGATATATGAAATTGTCCTCAAAGGTCAGCAGGAGGCTATAAAGTCAATTAAGCCAGGGCTTAAATTCAAGGATGTTCATCTCAAGGCAGCAAAAATAATGGCTTCTGGACTTAAGGACTTAGGGCTGATGAAAGGGGATATAGAAGAGGCCGTCAGCCAGGGAGCTCATGCCCTTTTCTTTCCCCATGGTTTGGGCCATATGGTTGGGCTTGATGTTCATGATATGGAAGATTTGGGAGAGGAGTTTGTCGGCTACGATGAAAAGACAAAGCGAAGCCAGCAGTTCGGCTTAGCCTATTTAAGATTTGCCCGGGAGCTTGAACCGGGCATGGTTATGACGGTTGAACCGGGCATCTATTTTATTCCAGCTTTAATTGATCAGTGGGCTGCAGAGAAGAAACTGGAGCAGTTCATTAATTATCATGAAGTTAACCGATACAGGGATTTTGGCGGCATTCGAATCGAGGACGATGTCCTGGTCACCGGAGATGGCTATCAAGTTCTGGGAAAGCCTATTCCTAAAACGGTTGAAGAATTGGAAGAAATAGTAGGCAAATCAAAAAGCTAATAAAAGAGCTCAGGTCTTTACATTGTTAAATTTAAAAAATGAGCGTTGCCTTTTCGTTTCATTTGTCAAAAAACTAATGTCAAATTTGAAACCTGACTCCTTAAACTTTTAATAGGTCTTATCATACCAATAATCTTTGAGAATAACTGCTGTTCGAGACAAAACTTGACTTCCAGCCTTAAGGACTACAGTGTAGCAGCCGGGTTTAACCCTGAAATATTTGTACTGACGCTCGGTCAATCCGGGGGGATGGTGGACGCGGGTACGGAGCGATCTTCCCCATTTATCAACTTCTTCATCGGGGTCACCGTAATAATCAACTGTATCATAATAATCAAAGAATTCTTCATCTTTTTTCAGAAATTCCTGCTGCCTTTCCCAGCGGGCGATTTCTTCTTTGGTTCGTGGCTGACGTTTGGTCATAACCCATTCAACGCTGTTTAAACCTGCTTTGTTAGGCCCTTTAATCTCGTTAATGATTCTTGTTCCATCTAGAATCTTTATTTTAACTTGACCTTCAACTGGCTGCTTCAGATAGTAATTAATCACTACTCCATGGGGCTCATTCTCCCCAGCAAAGTTTTGGGCGCTAACCGCTTTTTGATGGGGCATTATCCACTGGACTTTAGGTTCTATTTTAAAAAGATAGACATCTTTGGCCAGAACATCTGGGGTAAGCTCCTGAAGGGGAGAAATATCGGTAATGAAGAAGCCGCGGCCGTGAGTTCCCACCACAAGGTCATTCTCCCTGGGAT
>Ga0190349_1000064_pt1 | contig 38510 bp, 32 predicted proteins | sample 48721378_MG_FD_179798 | JGI IMG/M metagenome (GOLD analysis project Ga0190349, IMG submission 179798) | Hydrothermal vent microbial mat bacterial communities from Southern Trench, Guaymas Basin, Mexico - 4872-13-7-8_MG | ecosystem: Environmental > Aquatic > Marine > Hydrothermal vents >...
AAAGAGCTGTTATTCCTCCTGACCTTTCAAAGTTCAAAATCAAACCTCACAAAGAAACTCTATATTAGGTAGAGAGTAATTATATGAATAATCAGGCAAATTAAGGATATGGAGTGAATTATGAAATGGCCTATATGGGAGCTGTTGGAAGAACGTAGAGCAACGCCAATATAACAAAGTTCATAAGTTTTGTTAACATGCAGTATGAGGAGGAATTTGACAGGTAGTATTAAAGAATTGAGCTGAGGAAGATATCTTGTCAGTGAAACTTGTGAATCCTGCCTGATATTTATTGTGGAGCATAAGGATGAAGAGTCGAGCTGAGGGAAAATTTTCTTAGCAAGGGAGTTCTTACTATATCAGGAAATGACTTTGTAAAAGAGATGCTCCAGATGTGATTTCCAAATAGTTTCCCCCTTGTTTTTGATATCTGTCCTAGTTAAGCTTAGGGCCGTAATTTAGATTTTCCCTGGGGCGACCTCCGGGCTAAAAGGTTTTTTCCCAATGGGAGTAGAATGACAAGGCATAGTGCACAAGCTGAGCTTAAGACAAGGTACCTGCTAATAGTTACCATGTTGATCTGTTTCAGAAACACAGAGATTGCCACAAATAGGAGCAATAAGGCAAACAGGATCTTTATCCTCATACCTGTTACATATTTAGTCGCATAAACCCCCATTTGAACGCCAATTAGCGATCCCGCAAGGATTATCAAAGCAACTATCCATTCCACACTTCCTGCAGTAGCATAAGTAGCAGTTCCATAACAGGAGGTAAGGAATACAATGACCAGAGCAGTGCCAACGGCTCGGACAGCAGGTACCCCGATCACGTAGATCAATATAGGTAGACTGACGGATCCGCCTCCAATCCCCATGAAGCCTGAGAGAAAACCTACAAGAATACCGAAAGCAATGAGCACCCAAATTGAGATGGAATCCACTTCCCCATGAAATAGAGAAATCTTCGGAGGAAGCCCTATCTCATGAATCTTGCGTATCAAGGTAGACTTCCTCTGCATTTTTACTGTTTCATCTTCTTGTCCAGTTAGTTTCCTTTTAAGGTAAAGATAGTAATCTCTCATCATAAAAAAGCAAATTAAAACCAGAAGGATAATATAGGCACCCCTTACATAAGTCCCACTAAGGTTTAACTTATCTAAATACAGTACAAACCTTTTCCCCAACTCCACTCCTGCAGCGCTGAATATCCCTATGATAATTCCCAATCTAAGATCTATATTGCCAAGTCTATGGTGCTTTACAGCACCGAATAGGGTGTTGGCCACAAGGATAAAAAATACCGTCCCGATTGCATGAACCATTTGCATACCCAGGATATTCATGGCTGGCGTTAACAAGAAAGCACCACCTACACCAAAAAAACCTGTTAAAATTCCAACAGTAAAGCCTAAAAGAAGTAATAAAAATGGATTGATCATGTCATCACCTACAGGCAGCAGCTGGCAAATAGATGGCTTAGGTCCAGTCCGATTGATTTCGGGCGCCTATTCCGTCTAAATGCGTCCACTTGCCAGAGCATATTATGGTAAAAAATCAATATTTCCATCTCGATGTATCTTCTCCTTTAGGGGTATTTTTAGTAATGTATTCTACGAATAATTTTATTTTTTCCTTCCTTTTAATCCGAAGGATTTTCTTCTATATAAAGAATGTGAATTTCTCTCTTAAATTCCTACTTCAGAATATTTGGTAAGAACAGCGCTATTTGGGGAAAAGCTATTAAAATAGCTATTGCAACCATCATAGCTATCCAAAAAGGCATTATTCCTCTAAATATCGTTGCTAAGGGAATACCCTTAGCTACACCGCTAATGGCAAACACATTCATGCCTATGGGAGGGGTAATCACTCCTATCTGTACTATTAATACCATTATGACCCCAAACCATATTGGATCATAACCCAGAACCATTACTGTAGGAAAAATAACAGGTAGGGTGAGGATAAGCACTGGAAGGACATTCATAACGCAACCAAGTATTATATAGAGAATCAAAATGCATATCATTATAACTATGCGAGGCAACTCTAGACCAGCTATGAATTCTGCCAACATTGTGGGCAGTCGGGTTACTGAAAAGAATCTGGTAAAAGCAATAGCTCCAATAAACATTAAAAATATCATGCCGGTTATTCCCAAAGATTCATTCAGAGCTTTATGAAGATTTGTCCAGCGGAATTTCTTTGTAATTAAGGTGATAACGAGAACCCCGAAAGAGCCGAGTGCACCAGCCTCAGTTGGAGTGAAGACACCCTTATAAATACCTCCCATAACAAACAAAAATAGAAGTAACGGAGCCCACGTACCCTTGAGCGATTTGACTTTCTCAATCAAGGATACGGCAGGTCCTGAAGGGCCTAATGCGGGATTTCTTCTGCAGAGGATAGAAATAGTAATTATGAATATAGAAGTTAAGAGTATGCCAGGGAGAATGCCGGCCATGAAAAGTTTGCCTATGGATTGGTCGGTAATAAGCCCGTAGATAATAAAGGCAGCACTTGGGGGGATTAGAATTCCCACGCTTCCTCCTGCAGCAACACAACCGGTAGCCAGTCCATCATGGTAATTGTATTTTTTCATCTCGGGTAAGGATACCGAGCCCATTGTAACCGCGGTAGCCATACTGTCGCCACATATTGCTGCAAAACCAGCGCATGCCCCAACTGTAGCCATAGCCAATCCTCCCCGCCGATGTCCTAACCATTTATATGAAGTTTCATAGAGGGAGCGAGCTATCCCACTACCGGAAGCAAACAGACCCATAAAGATAAAGAGAGGCATTACGCTATACATATAGGTAGTCCCAATGTTATAAGGCGTCATTGATAGCAGTTTATATCCTGCGGTTGTATTAATCATATAGCTCATACCTAGAAAGGCTAAAAAAAACAGAACAAAACCAATGTGCATTCGCAAAAACAAAAGTATAAACATAATGGCGACGCAGATACCGCCAAAGGTAGGACCTTTTATTGTGAATGGTAAGGACTTAAGCCATATCGGCATTCCAACTAAAAGCAGGACCAATACTGCCCCGGGTAATAGCCATAACCACAGCATCCCACCTCTTTTCAATACGTTAGCCAGAGATTCAAGAAAATCAGCCAAGAGGACCAAAGCCAAAACAGCCAGGGCCAAAGCCACCAATAACTGAAAAGGAAAGACAGGAATATGCCATATATCAGACCTTAACTTATCGAGCTGTAGAACGCGTGCCTGAACTACGGCCTGCCAGCTTAGCACGATACATATTCCCAAACTGAGAAGGCCGGTTGTAGTATCGATAATATTCTGGGCCGTGGTTGGAAATTTATCAACAAGCAAAGTTATTCTAATATGCCTTTTTTTAATGCCAAAATAAGCCATCCCGAAGAAGACTGTTATGGAGAACATAAATTGGGTAAGCTCATAAGTAGCTGGAAGTGGTTTAGAGAAAAGGTATCGTCCTGTAACATCTATTGTAGTCATTATTACGAGTATAAAAAGAACAGCACTCCCTATATAATTCAGTATTTTACTCGGGAGTGTAACTATTTTCATTATGAATTGATGCCCCTTTTCAAGCCACATTATATTACCTTTCCTTGTTATATAGAGTTTCGCCTTTCTAAAATAATCCTAAGACGATGTGAAATGCTTGATCGAATCGGTACCCCACAATTATCAGCTTACCACAATCTGCTGTTGTTAAAACAAACTATACATCTTTATATTTTTCCACAAGTTCGAGCACCCTATTAAGAACTTTAGTTCCAGGCAATCCTTTAACATCCCTATCTGCTGCCCATTTATCCCATAGGGGCTTAGCCAAGGCTCTTGCCTTTTTAATATCTTCTGGTGAAGGTTGAATAAAGGTGTCGTCTTTACAAGGTCCATTGATTACCTTCCACCTCGACCAGGCAAGAGTATCTCGCATGGCATCCCAACCACCCAAACCAAATACTGATTCTACTACCTTTTGATCCTGTGGCAGCATTTTGTTAAATGTCTCTTTATTCATTATGTAGTAACAAGGTACCGGCAACATTGCTATAAGATAGTGATAGGATGTTAGTTCATAAAGGTGCATAGCTTCATAAGCACCCCAGGCGATAAAAGCAGCATCTGCCATACCTCTCTCCAGACTTAAGTAGAAATCGCTAATACTTATGTTTAGTGGAGTAGCTCCAAGCGCTTTCATCGCTTCTATTTTAGCCTCAGCCGGCTGGGTTAATATCTTCATTCCTTTGAGATCGTCCAGGCTGGAGATTGGCTTTTTCGAGTGGATGTCGGCAGCCATATGTACCTGGAGCCATAAAAGCTTCCAATCTTTGTATTCAGCTCTAATCTCAGGGAATTCCTCGTAGAGGTCACGCAATATTGGACCGCCTATCGCAACGACTGGACTGGGAATTAAAAATGGAAGCTCCACTACACTGGATAGAGGAAATTTACCTGGGGTGTAACCTTGAATTGCCCAGCTGAAATCGGCAATGCCCGCCCTGACTGCGTCAGAAGATCCGACGGGAGAGCATAACTGGTTTTGAAAATAAACATTGTAATTCACTCGACCATCAGTCATCTCCTTTATTCTGTCAAATAGAGGCTTGAAACAGTGTTCCCAGTAACCCGCTGCGGGCGGTGTTGGCATATTTACTTTCAGGGTTATAGTTTTATAGTCAGCTGGTACTTCTGCTGTTGAAATTTCTCTTTCTTTCTTGGCACATGAGCTTGTCATCAAAGCCAGAGACACAACTATAGCTGAAAAGACAAGGCAAATGATGCTGCTTCTCAATAATAATCTTTTACCTTTCATTTTCAACCTCCTTATTAATAAACCTTCGATCTTACTTCCGACTCAGATTTTTTTTAACTTTTAAAAATTCCTCTATAACGTCCAATCTTTTTCTCTCAATTACTAACTCAAACATTTCGTCTTTGGCATCAGCGGGGAGCAGCTCAATGCTTTTGGTGGTGGCAGAGTCGTATTTGGCCATTGGATAAAGTTTCAACAACTGATTCTTCTGATCGTCAGTACAGTATAACCGAAGAACTTTCATCCCTGCTAACACATCTTCAGTCATATCAGCCAAACCGAGCTTTTTTAGCTTTTCGTGCCGTTCTTCATTGATCCATATATTGATAGGATATTTTTCAGTCATTCTTACTTTTATATCTTTCAAAAAAATTTTTGCTCTTACAATTTTGGCAATTTAAAGACCGGCTGCCTTTTTTCGAGATATTCCTCGGTACAGAAAGGAGACCCAAACCCATATTTTTCAGCAGATTCCATCACTTGTTCAAAAACTTCAGGCCTGAAGATGAGCCTAGTGGGTTTGACCTTGTCTTGGATTATGCTTCTTATCATAGTACCACTAAAAGCTTGTCTCTCTTTGCTGTGGCCACACAATCCAGAATAAGTTACTTCTCCGCAGATAGGACAATACCACCACTCGAGGACACGGATAGGTTTGATATTCAAACTTCCTTCTGGAATCTGGTCAAATATCCTGTGGGCATCGTACGAGCCATAGTAACTTCCCACACCAGCGTGGTCTCTGCCAAACATATGATGGGTGCAACCCAGGTTTTCTCTTATTATTGCGTGCAGAATTGCCTCTTTAGGGCCGGCATATCGCATATCCCACATGACAAATGATACTAAATGTATATCATCTCTGAAATAACCTGCGTCATGGAGTTTCTGGTGGCCCAAAAGAATGGCCTCGTCAATATAGTCACCAACTCGTTTTGGCCCTATAATGCAGCTAACCAGAATGCCCGTTTCCAGCTTTTCCACAGGCATTTCACCATTTGTAGAAAACCAGGCCCCTTTCATTAACCACTCGTGGCCGCTGTGAGGGACATTTCTCGTTTGATGAGCAACAGTTCTTTTCCAACCTTTCTCTGCAATTTTTTGACGCATTTGTTTTGGTGTATACCAAAACTTATCAAAAGGCGGCTGGAACTTAGGACGGTTTACAAGGGTAATTTTCCCAGCAATGAATGTGTTCTCAAAACCGTCATACATTTTTACGCCAGGATGCTTTGCATCAGTTGTGCCAAATACAGCTTGCTTCATTTTCGTCATGTCGTAATTAAATATCTCTTCCACTTCTAATATAGCTAAAGCTCTGTCTCGATAGAGGAGAAGAATAGTATTCCCTTTCTCAATTGTTTTTTCTCTGATTACTTCTTCTTTGATATCGAAAACAATCGGAATAGGCCAAAGCGTTCCGTTTGTCAGGGTCATCTTTTCACATACTGCATTTATATGAGCTTTGCCCATAAAACCCTTTAATGGAGTAAAAAAGCCATAAGCGATGTTGATACATTCCCTGGCAATTCGTCCAGTAACAGCTACACTTTTTAATCCTTTAATGAGCTTTTTTGCCTGTGATTGTGAAGATACTACTCTTTCCACAATTGCTTTGCCACCATGTCCTTTATATTTCATCATCCTCTTTTATTATCTGACCTCATAATTTTTGCTATAAAAAATCACCTCGCGTATTCTGTTTTTCTATGAAAGCCCCTTTATCTTTGAAGAATTTAGCAGTTTTATATCTCCATCTAATTGTTTAATATCTGAAATGCCAAAAGTAAAAGAGTAGCTGTCCTTATTCCATTTTGGCAAGCATACAACTATTCTCGAAAAGTATTTCAGCTATAGATCCTATTCCATGAGTCAAATTTTTCTGGGGAAAGCTCCTTCCCCTCCAGGCCTTCATACTCAGGTCCATAGCGATAGGCCCTAAACACCCAGTTGACTCTTCCAAATTCAATTTCTCCAAAAAATGGATTAATGTATTCCCAGACTATTTCACCTTTCCTAGTTATTTCAAAAATCCGCGCCTCCATAGATGAGCAAATCAAAGTGTTTCCATTAGGCAATCGCTGGGCTCCAGAACAAGCCGCACTAAAGAAGTCGCTTACAGGATCGCCACGATATTCCCATTCTATTTTTTTGGTATTTGGATTAAGCTCAATTACCATTGAGGAAGCAACTTCAACACCAGCTCGGTGGAACCCATTATCAAATATCAAGATATTTCCATTGGGCAATAGTTGGGCATCATGGCCATGCGCCAGTTCACCTAAACCACTGCCCCATTTCCACTTAATATCACCCGTTTTTTTATCAATGATACAAACAGTATTTATCTGACGGAAACAGGTAAGAATATCACCATCAGGAAGAACAAAACATGTATTACCATGTGTCCATTCTTTGCGGGTACATAAAGGACAAATACTATCCTTTACGGAATCAAGATGCTCGTAGGAAAACCACTCCCAAACTACTTTGCCCTCAGGAGTTATTTCATTAATACTATCACACCATATTTTTCCGTTGTCCTCGGTTTCAGGAATACCTCCTTTAAGCTTAGCCACGATTTCCGGAGGTACTTCCACATATTTGAGAACCATGGTGTTTCCATTTTCCATGCGGCAAAAGTCGTGGTGCATAAAATGGTCCTCATACTCCCATATCAGATTGTTATCCCAATCCACCTCTCGGAGTAATCCTCCGAAACCTGAGAGTTTGGGGGCACCTGCTTTTTCCCTTTTATCTGGATCAGATCTACAGGCATAAATCAAGTGGCCATTGGGCAAAAGCTTTCCATAGGTCCCTGGAAGGTTAGGCAGCGGCCAATGATGAACAATCCGACCCTGCATATCAATCAACCAGGTATCTTTACATCCCAGCGGGGAAAACAATGTGTATCCATTATAAGTTTTTGAGGGATTATAAAAAGTTACACCATACTGCTTTCTCTTCATTGCTTAATTATCTTCCTTTAAAAATGATTTTATTTAGTGAGAAACCGAAAGCTCCTTTTAAGAATTCTAACTTTATTGCTTACATATATCCTAGCTTCCGTAACCTTTCCATGGCCGCTTCCTTATCCTGTCTTCTGCCGCTTCTTTCATCTATGTGCTCAAGGTCCTGTTCCCAGGCAGGCACCCCAATTTCCGTTGGGTTACTGGTAGATCTTGCTCCTAGGGAAATGTAACCTATTTCATAAAGTGGACAATAGGGAATATTGTAAAGCTTGGTAGTATTCCAAATGTCTCTTGCTGTAAAATGCAAAATCGGAGCTATTCTGGTATGCGCGGGCATTAACTCTCCACCTTCTTTTTCTGTAAAATACTTATCGTTCTTCCTTGCCTCCTGTTCATCCCACCGCACAGCTACGAACATGCCTTTTATATTATATTTCTCAACGAACTGATTAAATACAACAGTCTTCATCAGATGATTACCTGCCTCTGATTCTGCTTCAAATTTAAATTTATCGTCTTTAAATCCGATACGTTTAAGTTCAGCCTGATTCCGCTCGTTCAGATCCTTTACATGAACTGTACTACCTAAGTGGCTTTGGCAACATTTAAGCACGTCGAAATTACAGCACCACTCAAGGTCTATGTTCCATTTTTTTGAAATCCTTATTAGAAAATCTGTTATTTCCGGAAATGCATCACCTTCATCAATTGTCATAACTCGTGGCAGGTCGATATTATTTTCCAAACACACTTGACGAATTATCCAGAGGTTTAACGTGCTGTCTTTGCCACCAGTCCAGGTAATACCCAACTCAGAAGGTTTGAATTTTTCAAATGCCTCCCTGATAACTTTTTTTGACTTCTCAATTAATTCTGCACATCTTTTTTCTTTGCTTTCAGCGGTCATTTCAATCCTCCTTCCTACATTATATGTAGTTTTAATTTATTTCCCTGGGAAAGAGCCATCGCAAAGAGAAAGATAATCCCATTCCCACCAATCAGCATTCTTATTTAATCTAGGCATCTTTTTCTTTCTGGCATTGCTTTTGGCTATTTTTACCCAGAGAGACTATTCCTTCAAAAATTTATTTGAAGGCAGTCGGACCATAAAGTCTATTCCATTTCTCACATTTTTTTGGATCGAATTCCCTTCCTTTCAAAACGGTATCATCAGGCCCATAACGGTAAGCTCTAAACACCCAATTAACCTTTCCCCAATTGGGTAAAGGATTAAAAAATGGACAAACGTACTCCCAAACTATCTCACCTTCAGGAGTTATCTCAAATATCCTTCCTTTCATAGTTTCGCAAATCAAAGTGTTGCCATTTGGCAGCCGTTGAGCGCCGCTGCAGGCTGGGCTATAGAAATCATCCTTAGGCGAAGCTTTATATTCCCACTCTATTTCCTTGCTTTCCGGATTGAGTTCAATTACTCTCGAAAAAGATACCTCCTCAATAGCACGATTTATTCCATTGTCAAATATTAGGATGTTCCCGTTGGGTAGAAAGTGGGGATCATGTTGATGCGCCAGTTCTTTTGGCCCTTGACCCCATTGCCACTTGATATTGCCTGTTTTCTTATCAATAATGCAGATTACATTTATATTGCGAAAACTGGTAAGGATGTCTCCATTGTCGAGAACAACACATGTGTTACCATGAGTCCACTCTTTGCGCCAATCTAGAGGACAAATAGGGTATTTTTCAGGGTCTAAATGTTCATACGCTTTCCAGCTCCAAACCACTTTACCATCTGGGGTAACTTCATCAAACTGATCTGTCCACATTTTACCATCGTCCTCGGTTCCAGGAACTCCACCTTTAATCTTAGCCATAAGCTCAGAAGGCACCTGCACATACTTGAGAACCATAGTGTTTCCATTTTTCATCCTACAAAAATCGTGGTGCATAAAATGGTCTTTATACTCCCATATCAGGTTGTTATCCCAATCCACCTCACGGAGTAATCCTCCGAAACCTGAAAGCATCGGGGCACCTGCTTTTTTTCTCTCTTCAGGATCAGACTTACAGGCATAAATCAAGTTGCCATTGGGCAATAATTTTCCATAGGTCCCTGGCATACTAGGTATCTCCCAGTGATGGACAATCCGGCCCTCCATATCTATTAACCAAACATCTTTCCCCGATAGCGGAGCGAACAAAGTATAGCCATTATATGTTTTCGTCGGGTCCCAATAAGTTACACCAAGCTGTTTTGTGCGTATAATGCCTTCACCAGCATATGCTACAGCCTGGTGAAAAATACTGCCAAAGGCCAAACAACCCAAAACTAGGACAATCAATGATAGTTTTTTTGCTTTCTTCACTGCTTTAATTTTCTCCTCCTTTTTTCAGGATTTTTAGTTCACTCTCCCCATAAGACTCTAAAAGGGAAGCTAGCACTTTTCTTATACTTTCTATTTTATTATCTCTCTTTAGTTGGATGATAACCTCTAAGGGTTTTATTTGGCTTCACCTTCTTTTGTTGGCTTCACACTAAGCCTTTACTTCAAAGAACTATTAGATATATTATATTTTTTATTTTTGTCAAGTAATTTTATTATTTTTTTTATTTGAAAAACTAACATTCTTTATTACTCTTATCATAGGAAAAATTTGAGGTCAAATGTAAAAAGCTAGGCGAAAGCTGCAAAGTATGCTCCTCAGTGTTGAGTTTTTCGGGGGTAGTTCATCAATTTACCTTTTAACCCGATAATTTTATAATGTGACTTTTTATATTATCCAGTTAAGTCAAAGTGAAATTATGGATTAAAAGAAAATTGCTTAAAAGATAGGATTAGAGCTTGGGAAGAAGGGAGATTTTATTTTCCAAAATTTTGTCTTTAATATTTTGAGAGAGAAGTTGAGGTTTTCCTCTGCCAGGGTAAATTTTTGGCGAAGCAGCGATGGAGCTGAGGTAGACTTTATCCTCGATTTTGCTCGAGAACTGATACCGGTTGAAGTCAAATGGAGAGAATTAAAAAAAACCGCTATAATAAGGTCATTGAGAAGCTTCATTAATCAATATCAGCCCTCAAGATCTTACATGGCTAATTTGACCTTGAAAGAAGCTTTAGAAATAGAAAAAACAGAAATCAATTTTATTCCTTTCTCTAAGCTTATAGGAGTAGAGTTTGTGGCCTGACTTTGATCTATAAATCAGACTTAAAATGGCCAAAAGAATATTCATCCTGTTTTTAATTCTTGTCTGGGCTGCCATTTGTTTTTATTCCTGTCGGAGTCCAGAGTCACCTGAAGGATCAAATAAGGCCTCGATTGATATAAGTGTTGAGCCAGATCCTGTTGAGTTTTACTGGTATTCATCAGAGGGATATGCAGAGTTTGATTGTTTTGTAACCATTTATGAGAGAGTTGGAGTTCCAGCCAGCATAACCAAGGTTAAATTCTACTGCTTATACAAGAATAAAACCCAAGCAGAGTTTACAGACAGGGGAGGACGGATTCCGGCCTTTCGCAGTATGAGGCTCAGGTTCAAAGGCAGGGTGGAGGGAAAGGCAGAGCAGGTAAAAATAACTGCCGAAGGGACTGATGGCAATGGACACAGAGTGTATGTAGTGAAAACATTCCTTGTTAAATGGATAGAAGCTGAACGAACTTAAGCTGGTTTTTTAATATTTTTTAAGATATGATAGAATTAAAAAAAATGAAATTAGAACATTACTCAGAAAAATTATTAAAGAAGCAAATTCTGGAAATTGTCAGTAAATATCTCGATTTAAAAGACTATCGTATCTTTTTCTTTGGTTCGAGAGTAGATAAAAATAATTCCCAACGTTCTGATATAGACATCGGCATTGAAGGGCCAGACAAGATTCCTACTGAGATCCTGATTCAGATCGAAGAGGAGCTTGATCAACTTCCAACTTTATACCGGTTTGATCTAGTTGATTTTAAGAAAGTTTCCTCTGCTTTTAAAAAAGCCGTAGGCAGCAGGGTTGAATATGTTAGCTGAGCAAAACTTATTTAATAGCCTTTCTAAGTCAATCGAAAGGCTGGCTGAAGTCCTTAATATTAAAAAATCAGATATTGTCCGGGATTCCGCCATAAAAAGGATTGAAATATGTTTTTGACCTGGCCTGGAAATGCATCAAGATTTACGCCAGAGAGGAAGGAATTGAATGCTTTTCTCCCCGTAGGTGTCTTAAGGCAGCTTTCCAGTTAGGCCTAATCGCTTATGATGAGAGCTGGCTGTGCATGTTAGCAGATCGCAATTTAACTATTCACATGTATAGAAAAAACATAGCAGAGGAAGTATTTTCAAAGCTCCCCGGCCACTTGAAGTTGTTAAAAGAATTGTCGAAAAAATTCAAGACTGTTTAGTCCTTTCATTGTTTTCCTGATTTAATTATTTAAATAGAAAAGGAGCTGCTTATCTTTTCAGGTGATCATTTTCCACTTTTTTTGCCAGCAGAAATTTCTGGAGATTTCACGTTTTTTTCTAAAAAGAGCTGTAGAAATTAAATGACAAATGTCCTGGGTGGGGGACAGGAAGAGAGCTAAGAGTTGGTTGGTAATCTGATAATATTTGGCATATAATTTTCTGTATGAATAGATAGGCAAGATATAGATGCTGGGAACAAAAAATAGATTTTATTTTCTGACTTTAATTTTGCTTGGCTTTATGCTTCTGAGCTTAGCTTCAAGTCAAAGCTGGGCTCAGAAGCAGCCAAAGCTTTTCAATAATATATATGTAATTTTATTCAGATTTATTCTTCACCAAAGAGGTCAAGTTGGCCGCTTTTTATTTTGTCGATAATATCCTTGAGGACCGGATACTGGCGGATAAGGCTTAAGGGAACATCTAATTTTTCCCCGGTGATTTTATTCTTGATCTGGAGGGCATTGGCCAGAGCCTGGCCTCGATAATGATTATTGGTGATAACATAGACTTTATCGCTTTTTTGTCCCAGTTCTTTTATCCTGGTTACCCATTCATCAAGCTCTTCATTGCTGTAAAGGTAATCGTACCTTTCATCGCGGCCAGCCTCTTCCTTAAACCAGTTTTTATAATTGCGGCCGTGGAGGCGGACATAGGAGAATTGAGGATTGGTGACTATGGCTGAAGGCTTTATGGAATTGCGGAAAATTGGCTGGTCTATGTTGCAGAAACAGACATTGTGTTCGGAGAGGAGATTATAGAAAGCTGGAGTGTTCCAAGAAGAGTGCCTTACTTCCAGGGCCAGTGGATAGTCGGCGAATAGCTCAAAAATACGGACTAAATATTCTCGGTGAGAGCTGATGTTAGCAAAGGACCAGGGGAATTGAATGAGGATGGCCGCCAATCTGTTTTTAGCCCTCAGCGGTTCAAGGCCCAATTTAAAATCATCGACATCCTTCTGGGTAAAATCTTTTCTCTGATGGGTAAAAATTTGATGGAGTTTGACCGAGAACAGAAAATCAGGATGACCGACCACCTTTTTAATCCAGGAGAGAGACATAAAAATGGCTGGAGGCCGGTAAAAGGTACTATTTATCTCGACGATGTTGATGTAGTTGACCAGAAAGATGAGGGGATGGAAGCCGTAGTGTTTTTTCTCTGGGTAGACAATGCCTTCCCAGTCCTTATAACTCCAGCCAGCCGTACCAATGTAATAATGCAACATTATTACTTATTCTAAACCAATAGGTCAAGGTTGCCAATACTTGATATTCACAAAAAAAAGATTGCTCGAAGCCTATTTTTTGATTATTATGTTTAGGAAAAAGCAGAAAAGATAAGTTAAATATAGAAGAAGAAATGAAAAAAGTTCTTGGTCTTTTAATCTCTTCTCTCCTCCTTTTTTTCTCCTGTCACAAGTCTAAGCCGAGCCTTTATACTTTAGGCATTTTTCAGGTCAATGATGCCCCTACTTTTAATGAGGTGAGAAAAGGCTTTATTAAGGCTTTGGAAGATAATGGCCTTGAAGATGGAATCAATGTTCAACTTATTTTCAGAAACGGCATGGGCGATATTCCAGAAGTTCAGGCGATTGCTGAAGAATTTGTCAATAAGAAGGTTCAAATGATCGTAGCCTTATCAACACCTTGCCTCCAGGCTGCTCTTCATGCCACCCGCCAGATTCCAATTATATTTTCCTCGGTGGCCAATCCTTTCCTGGCAGGGGCTGGCACTTCCCCCGAAAATCATCTAAAGAATGTAACTGGTATTTCTTCTCGAGGCCCCATCAAGGAGAGTTTAGCCTTTCTTAAAGAAATCCTTCCCCAGGCTAAAAGAATTGGCACCTTATGGACTCCTTCGGAAATTAACTCTGAATACTACCTGGAGTTAGCCCGCCAGGCTGCCAGGGAATTGGACTTGAAGATTATAGCTGTACCTGTGGCCAATAAAAGCGAAGTTCTTCTTTCAGTCCAGGAGCTGGTAAATAGAAGGATAGATGCTATTTATCAGATTTCAGATAATACCATTAATGCTGCTTTTGAAGCTGTTGGAAAAGTGGCTGAGGAGAATGGCCTTCCTCTTTTTGGCGGATTCTTGCTTTCTACCCATTTTGGAGCCTGTGCTGCCTTAGGTTGGGATTTTTTTGATATGGGCTATAAAGCCGGCCAGATTGCTATTCAGGTTAAAAACGGCCAAGACCCTGCTTCTATTCCTATCCAATATATGAGTAAAGCCCGCCTTTATTTAAATCTTAATGCAGCCAAAAACCAGGGGGTTATCTTTTCCAAAGAGATTTTAAAAAGGGCAGATGAAATAATCGGCATAGAAGAGAAACCTAGCCAGGATTCAGAGCTTCAATGAAAAAAATTTTAGCCTACTTTTTACTGGCAGTTTTTTGTCTGATTCTAGGATTTTTGGCCTTTATAGGCGGTTACTTTTATCATTCAAGACCTAAGCTAAAGGGAAAAATCACTGTTAATGGCCTGACAAATCAGGTCAAAATAATAATTGACAGCTGGGGCGTTCCCCATATTTATGCTCAGAACGAAAAAGATTTGTTTTTTGCCTGCGGATATATACAGGCCAGCGAGAGAATGTGGCAGATGGAACTCATCAGAAGAGCTGGCTTGGGACAGCTCTCTGAAATATTCGGCCGCAGGACCCTTGAAGAAGATAAAATAATGCGCAATCTTGGCCTTAAAGAAGCAGCTTTGAGAGACTTTGAAAAGCTTACACCCCAGATGAAAGATTTACTACTGGCCTACTGTCACGGAGTAAATTTCTGGCTAAATTCAAGAAGACTAAACTGGCCGCCTGAATTCCTATTACTTCGTTACCGGCCTCGTTCCTGGACAGCAATTGATTCTCTTATAGTCAAGGAGGTGATGGCCTATCTTCTTTGTACTGATTTTCAAAGTGAAATTATTAGAGCCCGCCTTCTGAAAAAATTAGGAGCAGAAAGGGCATCTCAGATATTAGAGGAAGGCTTAAAAATTCCTCAAGATGTAAGAGATATTTCTTATTCTGAAGCTGAGGGGCTGGCTGCAGCCGGCCATGGGGCTAGCAATAATTGGGTTCTGGCCGGAAAGAGGAGCGAGTCAGGCAAGCCTCTTTTAGCCAACGATCCTCACCTTCCCATTTCTCTTCCTCCCATCTGGTATGAGCTTCATCTTCACTGCCCAACCATGAATGTCATAGGAGTTTCTCTTCCTGGGATACCTTTGGTTATTATCGGCCACAATAAATATATTGCCTGGGGAATTACCAGTTCCACCGTCGATGTCCAGGATCTTTATCTGGAAAAACTGGATAGATCTCAGGATATGTATTTGGATAGTGATAGTTGGAAGCCTCTCCATAAAAGGGAAGAGATAATAAAGGTTAAAGGCCAACAAAAACCAGAGAGAATGGAGATTGTCTGGACTTCACGAGGACCAATTATTTCCCCCGTTATTATAAAAAGCGAACAGCCAGTTTCATTGAGATGGACTATTTATGAAGGAGGAAGAAGCTTTGAGGCTTTTTATTTGCTCAATAAAGCTCAAAATTGGCCTCAGTTTCTCCAGGGCCTTAAGCTTTTTGAAGCTCCCTCTCAAAATTTTGTCTACGCTGATAAACGGGGAAATATCGGCTATTATTTAAGCGGCAAAATTCCCCTCCGTCCCCAAAAAGCAGCTCTTTTCCCTTTTCCTGGCTGGGAGAAAGAAGGGAACTGGCACGGATTTCTTAAAGAAGAAGACAAGCCAACTATTTTTAACCCGAGTGAGGGTTTTATAGTCACGGCCAACAATAAAATCGTCCCTGATGATTATCCCTTTTACCTCAGTTTTGACTGGGACGTTCCTTTCCGGGCAGAGAGAATAAAGGAGCTTCTTCTCCAGCGAAAAAAACATAATTTGCAGTCGTTAAAGGCTATTCAGAATGATGTATTTTCTAAAAAAGCAGAGCTTATAATTCCGCTCCTAAGGAACATAGGTCAGGAAAAAGGAGATCTTTCTCTGGCCTTAAGAATGATAAAGCAGTGGAATTTGAAGATGGATCAAGGTGGGGCTCCAGCTCTTTATGAAGTCTTTATGGATTTTCTTCATGCACAAGTTTTTAAGGATGAGCTTGGCCAGGATTATAAAAAATTTGACACTTACTTCAGGCATAAAAAAGCTGGATTGCTTAGAATCTTGGATGAGAGCTCTTTTCCCTGGTTTGATAACCAGGAAACAGAAAAAATAGAAACGATGAATGATATTTTAAAGCTCAGTTTAGATAAAGCTTACAAATGGCTGAAGAAAAAATACGGGCTGCAGCCAAATTGGGAATGGACAAAACTTCATGCCCTTCGTTTAAGGCATGTTTTAGGGGAAATGCCTTTTTTCTGGTTTTTAAACGCCGGTTCCCATCCTTTAAATGGCGATGCTTATACTGTAAGAGCTACTTTTTCAATTTCTTCCGGATATAAAACTACTCATGGCCCTTCCTATCGCCAAATCGTTGATCTTTCCCATTGGGAAAATTCACTCTGGATTATAACCTCAGGCCAGAGCGGCCATTTTTTAAGCCCTTATTATAAGGATCAGCTTCCACTCTGGCTGAAAGGAGATTATCGGCCTATGCTTTTTTCTAATAAGAGCATTGAGGCCAAAGCCAGAGGAGTTTTATGGCTTAAGCCTTTAAAAAATTGAGGTAATTTAAAATTCAAGAGATAATAAGAGGAAAAGATGAAAATTTGTGAGCTGTTAAAACCTGACCATATTTTTCTGGATTTAAAACCTGGAGATAAAAGACAAGTCCTTGAAGAATTTGTCAAGGCTCTGAAGAAAAGAGGGCTTATTAAGGCTGAGAAGACGATCCTTAAAGAAATATTAAAAAGAGAAAGCATAGGAAGTACAGGTTTGGAAAAGGGAATAGCTGTCCCTCACGCTTTAATCTCTAAAATTAAGGAACCGCTCTTAGCTATGGCTTTATTCAAAAGAGGGATAGATTTCGGGTCAGCCGACCAAAAACCTACTAGAGCTGTCCTTCTCCTTCTGGGGAATAAAGATTTCCCTGGAACACAGCTAAAAATTTTGGCTCATATCTGCCGGCTGGTTAAAGAGACCAATTTTGTTTCCAAGCTGAAAAAAGCAAAATCTCATCTTGATGTCTGTTCTATTATTGAGGAAGAAGAAAGAAAAATTTGATGAAGCTTTTAATTCTCATTCTTAATAAAGTAGAAAAACTGGAAGAAGTGCTGGAGGGCTTTTTAGAAATAGGTATAACCGGAGCCACCGTAATTGATAGTGTGGGTATGGGTCATATTTTGTGTGAGGAAGTGCCGATTTTTGCTGGGCTCAGGTTTATGTTCGCAGGAGCCAGGCCTCATAACAAAACCATTTTTTCGGCCATTAAAGACGAGAAGGAACAAGCTGCTATTGACCTTTTAAAAAAAATACTAGGTGATTTAAACCAGCCTGGCACTGGCATTGTCTTTTCTATCCCCATTGATAGAGTAGAAGGCTTGAAACCCGAAATTTAAAGTTTATGAAATCCTTTTTTGCTTTTGGTCTGCTGATTCTTATCGCCTTTTTTGGCTCGCTTTTTATTTTTAAAAGAAAAAAAATTCTTAATCCCTGGAATTACATTCTTCTTTCTGGATTTATTTACATTTTTTTCGGTATTTTATTGGGAAAACATGTCCTTAGCGTCCTTAGCCTCCAGGTGTTAAGAGGCCTTCATCCCCTTGTTGGCTTTGCTTTGGGCTGGATCGGCTTTGTCTTTGGCTTTCAACTGGAAATAAAATATTTGCGCCGCTTCCCCCAAAAATTTATTTCATTATCTGCAAGTCAATTTCTGATTGTTTTTTTGGTAATTACTTCAGGTTTGGCAGTTATCTTAAAGTTAATGTTTCCAACCCAGCCGCAGTTTCTTCTTTGTGGGCTGGCTATAAGCTGGGGGCTTTTAGGCAGCCTTAATTCTCCATCCCTGCTTAATTTAGCTTCTTCAAGTATTGCCTCCAAGGGAAATTACTTTTACCTGGCTCGATTTTTGACCAGTATAAGCGGCTTCTGGTCTCTTTCAGGCCTGGCTCTTATCTTTTCCTTCTGGCATTTTCCTTTTTTCCTACACAATGTCCTGGTTATGGGTTTGATTATTATTTTTTCGATGATAATCTTTTCTTTTTTGTTGGGTTATGTCTTCCATCTTTTGACCAAAAGGAGAGTTGGGGAACAGGATTTGTTTGTTTTTTTATTGAGTTTTGTTTTTTTTGCGGCTGGAGCATCCCTTTATTTTAACCTGCCACCTCTTTTTGTGGGGATGTTGCTGGGGCTAATCTTTACCAATTTAACCCGAGCCCAAGAAAGAATTTATCCTCTGCTTTTTGCCTCAGAAAAGCCAATTTATATCATTTTTTTGATATTGATTGGAGCTCTCTGGGATCTTAATTTTGATTACAGAATTGCTCTTTTAACAGGGTTATTGTTCGTCTTAAAACTGGCTGCCTTTTCCTTATCTCTTCGTCCTTTAAAAGCAACCCTTAATTTTCCTTTTAAATTGCCCGCTCGCTTTGGCTTCTGTTTTTTATCTCCAGGAGGAATAGCTGTGGCTCTGGCAGTCAATATTAAGATTATTTATGATATGCCGCTGACAGATGTTTTTATTTCGGTAGCTTTACTTTTTATTGTTATCAGTGAACTTTTAAGTCCCTGGCTGCTGCGGGAATCGCTTTTGAAGATTGATAGAGAGAAATGAATATCGTAGCCCTTTGTATTATTTTGCTGCTTATGTTCTTCCTAAAAAGCTCGCTGCCGGCCTCTCTGGCTAATCCGCTTCAGAGTTCATCCTTGGCCTTAGGCTTTATCATGCTCTTTGCTTTTCTGGCTGGGAAAAATATAAACCGCCTTAAGCTTCCCCAGATAACTGGTTTTATTTTAGCCGGGATCTTAGGCGGCCCTTTTCTATTGAAGCTTTTAAGCGTGGCCGAGGTTAAAAATTTACAGTTGTTAGATGGGCTGGCTTTAAGCCTGATAGCTTTAACCGCAGGCGGGGAAATGGAGATAGCCAGGCTTAGAAAAAATGTAAAAGGAATCATGTCCATAGTTATTTTCCAGACAGTGGTCATTGTGTCTGGATTTGTTGCTTTTGGCTTTGTCGGCCGCAGCTTTTTTCCTTTATTTAGAGATAAGTCCTCTGTTGAGATTCTGTCTATTGCCCTCCTTTTTGGTACTTTAGCCACGGCTACTTCTCCTTCGACGACCATAGCCATCATTACTGAAACTAAAGCCAAGGGAAAGTACACTAATCTAATTTTAAGTTCGGCTGTGGTCAAAGATTTTTTGGTTATTATTCTTTTTGCTTTTGCTTTGTCTTTTTCCAGATCGTTTCTTTCGCCAGAGGAAGCCTTTAATATAAATTTCTTAAAAGATATTTTGCTGGAAGTGGGAATGTCCCTGGTGATGGGTCTTGCTGTGGGAGCCGGTATTATTTTCTATCTCAAGTATATTAAAAGAGAAGTAACGATTTTTATTTTGAGTATTGCCTTTTTTACTTATCAAATCAGCCAGACTATTGGTCTCCATTCTTTATTGGTCTGTTTATTGGCTGGATTTTTAGTCAAAAATTTTTCCTTATATGGAGAAAAGTTTATTTTGGCCATTGAGAGAAGCTCACTGCCTGTTTATGTGGTATTTTTTGCTATCTCTGGGGCTTCCATCGATCTTAATGCTTTGGAGAAGAGCTGGTGGCTGGCCCTTATTTTTGTAGTCTGGCGGGGCGGTCTTAAGTTTTTAGGAACTTTCGCTGGTGGAAAAATAGCCAGGGAAGATTCTTTAGTTAACCGCCAGAGTTGGGCTGGTTTTATTTCTCAAGCAGGGGTAGCTTTAGGCATGGCCATTATTATTGAAAATACTTTCCCCGTTTGGGGAGGAGAATTCAAGGCCTTAATTTTGGCCGTAATTGGTCTTAATCAGATTGTAGGGCCTGTCCTTCTTCAGAAATTTCTTTTAAAAACAGGGGAGACTGGCCAGAAAGTAGTTTAAAGGTGATCTGTAATTGCCATTAACTTCATTCTATAGTGGAAAATTAATATAATGCTGGCCCTGGCCGATTCTTACAGCTTTTTTAAAAGCCCGGTGAGTTAATTTGGCAGCCTGAGAACAAGCACCTGTTAACTTTTCTCCTTGAGCCAGATAAACCAGGATTGCTGAAGAAAGAAAACAGCCGCTGCCGTGAACTTTTTTCTTAATTTCAGGTTGTTGAAAGAAGTGAAATTTTTGGCCGTCAAATAGTAAATCTGTTTTGGGTCCAGGTCTGTGGCCTCCTGTTATAAGGCAGGGGATATTGGAGTCAAGAAAAATCTTTTGGGCTGCCTCTTTTAAGTCCCCCTGGCTTTTTATCTTGATTCCTGTTAGTAAAGAAGCTTCTTCCAAATTAGGAGTTAAGAGAGTGACCAGCCCCTCCATTTTTTCTAGATAGGCAGAGAGCGCCTCTTTTTGCAAAAGCCAGGTGCCTGTTGAGGCTTTGAAAATAGGGTCTATCACTTTGGGAATGTTAGCGTTTGCCCTTAGAATTTTCTGGATGATTTCTAAGTTAGCAGAAGAACAGATCATGCCAATTTTTATGCCTGAAAAAGAGAATTCCTGAGCCAGAGTTTGATACTGACTCCAGATAAAATCAGGAGGGAGGCAGCGGACTTCCTGTACCAGGCGTGTATTTTGGGCGGTAAGGGAAGTTAAAACGGCCATCCCCTTGAAGCCAAAGGAGGCGAAGACTTTTAAATCAAGGAGAATACCCGCTCCCCCACTTGGATCGTAGCCAGCTATGGTTAATAGAATTTTTTCGGCCATCTATTACTCCTCTTTCAGCCGTTTAAAATTCTAAATTAAAAAGGCAAGAAATGCCAGAAATCATCTATAATTATGTCGATTGCCCTCAGCTTGGAAGTTTGACATCAGCCAGTAAATGGACTAAATTATAAAGATGACAATATCTATTCTAAAGATTATCCTTTACGCTCTCCTTTTCTATATTGTATATCACCTTATCCGTTTTTTCCGGATATTAGGAAAGGTCAAAAAATCTTCACCCAAAACCCGCCGTTCTTCCGGATTAATGGTCAAAGATGAAATATGTAATACTTACCTTCCTAAAGAAGACGCTATTAAAGAAGTCTTTGACGGTAAAGAATATTTTTTCTGTTCTAATGAATGCCGCCAGAAATTCTTAGAACAGAAAAAGTCTTGAAATCAGCATTACCTAAATTATCTTAAATTTTCCCTTTAACGCTGGAATAGAGCCAAATTTTAAGAATAAATCAGGGAGCAAGGCTCCAGGCGTCTATGGTCACGGAATCTTGAAGGCTTATCTGGGAATGTTCAAAATTGGCCGGGACAATATAAGAATCTCCGCTTTTAACCAGAAATTCTTCCCGCTGGTCGTTGTGTTTAATGATAATTTTCTGCTCTCCTTTGAGGATAGTTGTAACCTGTTCATAGGAATGTTTGTGGGGCGGCACTTTAGAGCCTTTTTTATATTCAAATTTAGCCATTAATACATCCTTGCCGCAAGCTAGAGTATGACGGACAACTCCCTTGAAAACCTCAACGGATGGCTGCTTTTCCTTGCTTATTTTTAACATGTTTCCCTCATATTTATTTTATGGGATTTAAATTATTTTTTTGTTTAATTTAGTAATCGGACCAGGTTATGCGGAAATCAGTAAACTCTCCTCGGTAAGGCTCCCATTTGATTTCTACTTTATCGACTCGAGCTAAAGGAGGCCCTTCTTTGAGCTTATTTATCAAAGTCTCAATTCTTTCCTTATCTCCCTCGGCTACCACTTCAACTCTACCATCCCCAAGATTACGCACCCATCCTTTTAAATTGAGGGAAGAGGCCCACTGTTGAGTATGATCACGGAAAAAAACGCCCTGGACCCGTCCCGAGACAAAAACATGCGTCCTAGCTTCCATCGTAATTCCCAATTATATTATCATTCTCTAAATCAAAGGTAAAGTAAAACCCGGCTCTGTTACGAAAAGTGGAGTAATTGATGCTTATGGGGTCAGACCTTCATAAGTTTCATAACTCTAATTCTTACAATAATTGTAATAACTTTTGTCCCCTACAAACCGACGAAATATATCAATAGAGAAGCATAATTTATGAAAGTTATGAAGGTCTGACCCCGTCTGCTGGTAAAGGCCTTGTCCTCAGCGGGCAATATCATACGGAGCGTTTAAGCAAATTGTTTATTAGGCCGAAAATCTTCTTGATTGTTATCGGCTTAAAAAGTAATATAATTATTAAGAATAATTTAGATGATTGGAAAAGAAATCAATTTATTTAGTCAAGTCAATCTAGTCAATATTTTTTCTTAATTATAACTATAAATAAAAGGGAGTAATAATGGATTTTTTATTAACCCCTGAACAAGAAATGTTAAGAGACTCTATCAGAAATTTTGCCCAAAAAGAAATTCAACCTTATGTCCAGGAAAGTGATGAGAAAGGAAAATGGCCTGAAGAGCTGACCAAAAAGCTGGCCGAAATGGGCCTGTTAGGGATAATTATTCCGCCTGAATATCAAGGAGCCGGTTATTCCAACGTGGATTATGTCCTCATTTTAGAGGAGATTTCCAAGGTGGATCCTGCTGTTGGCCTGGTGGTGGCCGCCCATAACTCTTTATGTTCTAATCATATTAATCTCTTCGGCAATGAAGAACAGAAAAGAAAATATCTAACCCGGCTGGCTTCGGGTCAAACTCTGGGAGCCTGGGGATTAACAGAAGATGAGGCTGGTTCTGATGCGGCCGCTCTTAAAGCCAGAGCCGTAAAGAAAGGGGGCTACTGGCTGCTCAACGGTTCCAAGCTTTTTACTACTAATGGCTCTCTGGCAGAAATCGCCGTGGTCATGGCTGTCACCGATCCAGCTAAGGGAAGAAATGGAATCTCTGCTTTTATTTTAGAAAAGGGGATGGAAGGCTTTAGGCCGGGCAAGAAGGAAAATAAATTAGGAATCAGAGCGGCTGATACTTCAGAACTTATTTTTGAAGATGTAAGAGTGCCAGCTTCCAATTTGATTGGCGAGGAAGGAAAGGGCTATCGTCAGGCTATGACCATTTTAGATGGCGGCCGGGTTAGTATTGCTGGCTTTTCCCTGGGTATTGCCGCTGGAGCTTTGGAATCGAGCTTAAAATATGCTAAACAGCGGGTCCAGTTTAAGCAGCCTATTACCAATTTCCAGGGGATCCAGTGGATGCTGGTAGACGGTTTCACCGAGCTGGAAGCAGCCCGTTTGCTTACCTATCGGGCCGCTTTTCTTGAAGATCAAGGCAAGAAGATTCCCAAAGAATCAGCTATGGCCAAACTCTATGCCAGTGAGCTGGCTGTTAAAGCCTCCTCTATGGCCGTCCAAATTTTTGGCGGTTACGGGTTTACTAAAGATTATCCTGTGGAAAAATTCTATAGGGACTCTAAACTGGCCACCATAGGCGAGGGGACTTCCGAAATCCAGCGCTGGATTATTGCTCACAAAGTTCTCTCTGAGTATTAGACCTAAGCTTATAGCCAAATAAGGAATTAGCTTAATATTAAAGACAAGAAGAATAGTTATTTTCTTTAAATAAATAGCCAATAATGGAAGATCTCGCTCAAGAAATCCTCCAGGGAAAAGCAAGGGCCATAGCCAGGGCTATTTCCCTGGCCGAAAATGACAGCCAATCTGCCCAGGAGATAATAAAGAAAATATTTCCTTACAGCGGTCAATCAACTGTTATTGGCATCACTGGAGCTCCAGGCTCAGGCAAAAGTACCCTTGTCGATGGGCTGATTCCTCTGCTCAGGAAAAAAGATAATAAGGTGGGAGTGGTGGCCGTAGACCCTTCCAGTCCTTTTAGCGGGGGAGCTATTTTAGGTGATCGCATCAGAATGATGCGGCACAGTACAGATCCTCAGGTCTTTATTAGAAGCATGGCCACTCGTGGTCAGCTGGGAGGCCTGGCTAAAGCCACTGGAGATGCTATTACTATTCTGGAAGCTGGAGGCAAAGACTCTATTTTGATTGAGACTGTCGGTGTTGGTCAGGATGAGGTGGAAATAGTCAAATTAGCTGATATCATTGTTGTTGTTCTTTTCCCAGGGACGGGCGATGATATCCAGATCTTTAAAGCTGGAATAATGGAGATTGCTGATGTTTTTGTTATTAATAAGGCCGATTCTCCTGATGTTGATCGAATAGAGAGACAGCTTAAAGCAGTCCTTGAGCTGGGCTATAAAGAGCAAAAGGCAACACCAGTGGTCAAAACAGTGGCTACCGAAGACATTGGCCTGGAGCAGTTGATGTCAGGAATAAACAATGTAATCTCAGCTCAAAAACCAGGCCAACGGCAGGCCAGAAGAAAGAAGCTCATCTCCTCTATGTTGAGAGACATCCTAACCGAGAGAATTTATAGCTTAATAGCTCATGATGTTGATCAATCCCTCTGGGAGGAGTGGGTAGAGAAAGTTTATAAAAGACAGATCGACCCTTATTCAGTGGCAGAAATGATACTAAGCAGGATAAAAAGAGAGCCAGGACAATAATTAAACTTCTGAATTGATAGCGAGGCTTAACAAATTTTAAAATTATCTTAATCTGGCTTAGGGCCGCTTTCTTCTCGATTGACCTCCAAACTTTCTTGGGGCAGATGAATTATAATTTTGGTTCCCTTTCCTTCCTGGCTGGAAAGGCGAAGACTGCCGCCGTGGCTTTCAATTATTTTTTTTGCGATTGGCAGACCTAAACCTGTTCCTACTTCTTTGGTGGAAAAATAAGGCTCAAAAATCTTATCCAGCAGATTCTTTTTAATACCTATGCCGCTATCTTTAATGCTAAGCCTCAGCCCTTTCTTTTCTTTTGAGACTTTAATCTCTATTTCACCCCGGTCTTTGATGGCCTCGATTGCGTTGGTTATGATATTCCTTAAAGCTATCTTCAGCTTAGCTTCATCAGCCCAAAGGGAGAAGTTCTTTCCTTGAAAGCTGACTTTAATTTTGATTCTATCAACCAGATTTTTTTGATAAGGTTCAATCGTTTCTTCTATTATCGCTCGTAGATCTACCAGCTCCTTATGCAGGCTGGTTTCCTTGGAAATTTCCAAGAATTCTTGAGCGATTTTCCTCAAGTTTTCAACTTCTTTAATTATGTAAGAGGCTGATTCTTTTAGAATTGGCTCGAAATCTTGAGGTCTATCTTCATAGACACGGAGTAGATGTTCGGCTGAGAGCTGAATTGGCGTCAGCGGATTTTTTATCTCATGAGCTACTTTGTGCGCCATTTCCGCCCAGGCAGCTTTTTTACTCATCTCGGCTAATTCCTGTTGATGCTTTCTTAGATTCTTGACCATGGTGTTGAAGCCATCAATTAGAGTTTTCATTTCATCCTTAGATTTATGCTGAATAGAGATTTCAAGATTGCCAAGGCTAATTTCTTTGGTTCCAGCCAGGAGTTTTTGAACAGGTTTAATAATCATGGCTCCAATGCCTCGGGCAAAAAGGAGAACAATAAGGCCAAAAAAGACAGAAATAAAAAACAGAAATTCGATCAATTGGAGGGTTGCGGCCGAAATTTCTTGCTGTTCTAAAGGGAAGGGAAGGGAGATAAAAAGATATTTGTTTCCCAGGAGAAGGGGGACAGTCAGAGTGTGGAAAGAATAGTCACCTATTTTTTGGGTCTGAGTGTAATAGGGATTGTTCTCGTACTGAATTCTGAAAAAAATCTCGCCATCGATAAGTTCGGGAAAAAGACCGGAATCGAAAAATTCTCTTCGACTGGAAGAGATAAGCTTACCGTCTTGGTAAAGGTTAACATCATTGTCGATGGTTGCGCTTATCCAGAGCACGTCATCTTCAGCAAGGATAGTTGGTGAAAGCTGTTCTTGTTGTTGAAGAAGAACCAGGTCTTCAATTATACCCTGAGCTAAGGTGGCATGGATGGCTGCTTTTTCTGTAAACTGCTGACTGAAGATTCGGCTGAAGAAATTCCGGGTGAAAAAGGTAAAAAGAATAAGGGGAATTAAGGCCACGGCAAAAAAGGAAATATATACCCGGTTAGCAAAGGACCAGAAAGGATTCTGAATTTTTCTTTCTCTAGAGGCGATTAAAAACAAGATAAAAAAGAGAAAGAAAAAAATGAGATAAAGAAAAAAGAGTTTTAAAAATTCAACTGCATAATCATAGACATCTTTTTGGGGAAGGAACAAAGTGTATATTCTGTTGTCTTTTTTGAGATAAAAACAATCATACTTACCCCTTTTATCTTTAAAGGAAGACCAAAAAGGCTGAGAAGAAGAAGTTATTTTTTCTAATAAAAAAGAGGAGAGGCCATAATTTATTTTGTGTGGATTGAACAACAGCTCGCCTTGAAGATCATAAATAGCAAATCCCAGAGAATATTGATTAAGAGAGGGAATGGAAGAAGCTCTTAAGAGGTCGAAATAAGGATTGGCCGAATAAAGGAAAGGCAGCATTTCGTAATCAATAGATAAATAAATAATCGACCTTCCTAGATGAGTTTGGCCTTCGAACCAATCTTTATAAGCTATCAGGAAATCTTTTTCCTTGCCCATAAAAATTATATTCTGACGAAGGTTAGACCACTTTGGGCTTAAAGGAAGCTCGTAGTCTAAGCGGTAGAGAATGGGTATATTCAGAGAAAAGCGAGAAAGCAGGGAACCATCTTCAGCCTGTATTTCAAGGCTTGAATACCAATTGAATTTGGCCAAAGGAGTATTTTGCCAAAGGAAGTGAGCTGTGTCTTTTGGTTGCCGGTTATGAAGGAGAGAGAGAATTAAATCTTTTCTCTTTTCAATTTGAGGAATAGATTGCCTAAGCAGGAATCTTCCCCAATCTTCCTCTGATTTTATGATGTTATAAAGGGAGTTTTGAACAAGCCTTTTACTCTGGAAAGATGTAGCTATCTGGAGAGAAGAATAAACGAAGAAAGTACTCAGGGTAAAGGAAGTAAATAAAATAAGTCTTTTTCTTTGCCAGCCAGGAAAGAAAGCAATAAAGAAGATTATCAGGATTAAACAGGCTTCAAGGCTAAAAAGAAAAGGGAAATTGCTTATTCTTGTCATCAAGAAATAGGCTCCAAATCCTAAAATGAGGGTAATGAAGGGCAGCCAAATAGAAGGTGAATAAGCGGAGGCTGATTTTAGCAGGAAAAAAATAGCCAAGCTAAAACTGAGAAAAAAGAGGAAAAGACTGAGATGAAGCAGAAGAAAAGAAAGATTAAAGGAGAAACGAAGAAGGTTTAAATTGGAGTTAAAAACCAAACGGAAAAGAAGAGCCTGGAAGATAAAGATAATAAAAATAGCTGCGGCTGTTGATCCGAGATTGATGATGAAGGAAATAGGAAGAGTGACTTTTTCCTTGCGTTTTTCAGCTATTTTTCTGACTAGGGGCCGCAGGTTGAGAATAAGAAAAAAGAGAAAAAGTGAGGTCAAAAAAATATCAGCCGGAGACTTAGTTAAACCAGCTATGGAAATAAAGGCTGCTTTTGCTGGTGAGAAGAAGGGTAGGGATTTAACTTTTTCCAGATTGCTAATGGGGAAAAATAAAAATCTAAGGCCGATTAAGATAAAAATAATGGCCAGGGAAGATATAAAGCGGGAGGATTTATAAGAAAATCTCTTGCGGATATAAAATAAAAGAAAGATAAGCGACATTCCTCCCAGAAGATAAAAGGCCAGAAAAATATTTTCTTTAAGAGAAGAAATTTTAGCGGTTAGGGCAGGGGATCTAAGGGTGATGGTGGCCACTATTTTATTATTTTCATTGCGCAGAGGAAAAAATATAGTCTGGACTTTATCCTGAAGCTGGGGTTGACCTATATATTCATCTTGATGTCGGGCAAAAAGTTTTTCATAACCAGAGATATCTTCTCGAAAATCTCTGTATTCCAGCAGGCAGTTTTTGGCTAATTTTGGCTTAAGAAATTGGTATTCTCTTAAATAAGGACTTTGAAGATGGGGAACAAAAGCTAAGAGGCGGTAATAAACAAGATATTCACGGTTATTTATCTTCTGGAAAAAGATAAGATAGGAGGAGGCCTTATCTTTAACCAATAGAGATAAGCGCTTAAGTTCGAGAGAATTTTTCTTCCTTGCCTGAAATATAGGCTTGAGGTCTATAACATTACCTAACCAGAGGATTAAATTAAAATGCTGGTCATAGTAAGCTACTCCTTCGAGCCTCTTATCCAGGCCTTGTTTATTGAATAGAGCAAATATTTCTTCTTTTCTCTGAGGAAAAGGGTTAACTATTAATGATTTTTGTTTTTGTTTTGCTTGACTGATTAAAGAACCAAATTCTGTTTTTATGGCCTCAGCTTGTTGCCTTAAATGCCGCAAACTCTTTTGATAATAATTCGCAGAGATAAAGTTAGGCAGTAAAAAAGAGAGACTTAAGATTAAAGCTGAAAGGAAGAGGCAGACTGAAAATCCCCAGAGGAATAAGTTTTTTTTCAGATTAATGGGCATTATTTTCAAATTTTTTCGGCTTTAATTTCTACTATTTTCCAATCTTTGGCATTTTGCCTGTCGGCTTTTAATAAATCCAAGGGTAGAGAATAGCTGGCAGAGGTGATTTCTCGTTTTAAGTAGAAAGAAAGGTAAAAGACATATTGATTGTTGTTTTTTTTGTTTTTGAATGACCAGCGGGCTTTGAATATATATTTGTTTTTAGCTTCAGGAGGGAAGCTCTGGCTTTCGGGATAAAACTCGAAAGTTGAATAGGAAGAGAAAAGACGCTGGAAAAAAAAATAGGCCTGTTGGTTGGAAAGTTGATCAGAGAAAGAAATTGGCTCTGGCAGGGAGATATTAATAAAGCTTCGTTCAGAGAAGAGCTCATAAAGTCCTTTAGCCTTATTCTGGAGAAAAGATTTTTCTATATTTTGGGTTACAGAAGGAAGAGAAACGGTTAAAATAGTAAGAAAGAAAACAATAACAGCCACAAACAGAATATTAACACAGCCTTTTTATTATAAGCAAGAGCGGTCCATCTTTACGGGCTCAGGCCTTTATGGTTTTTTTGCTTTTTCTTCTTTGGAGGTGATTTCTTCAGAGACAATATGCCTCAGCTCTTCCTTGATTTTATCAATCTTTTTGAGCTTAGTTTGAATTTTATCGAACAGCTCCTGCTGTTTTTTTATGCCTTCTTGAATGAGAAAAGCGGCACTTTCAGAACGGCTTTTAAAAAGGCCGGCTTCGACCAACATACCCAATTTTTCATTGCTTTCATCATTGACCCGAATAGTCAGGACTGTATTACGGGCGGCTAAGGCTTTATCGATAACTTTTTTGATTGACTCAGCCGTACGCGAGGCCAGCTTCTCCACCTGATTGCCAAGTTCATCTAATTTAGTTTGAGTTGTTTTCTCTTCTGAGCGGGAAGTATTTTCTTTATTTTTACTATTCATTTTTACGCTCCTGTAATATGTAATTTAATTACAAATTACCAGATTACATAGAATTTGTCAAGTTGGGGATTTTTGCTGAAGTGCCTTTTCTTTTTTCCTTGACTATTAAAGATTCACAAGGCTGTCTGAAAATCAGCCTTTTTTAAACCAAGAGATTTAATTGGTTGTGAATTTAAGGGTTGTAGAGAAAAGATTTAACTGCAGTTAAAAATAGCAGCTGCTATTTAAGGACTCGGACTATAAATTTAAATATTTGAAAAAGAAGGTAATTATTCGCTCAAATAGAATAAAAATGCATAAGAAAAAGTTGACTAACTAGCCTGGACTATTCATAAAAAATGCCGATGCTTATTTTTCTTCAGCAATATCAGGAGGTTATCCTGACATTGCTGAAGAAATTTTCAAGAAGAATCTTTTTTATATTCATCGGCATTTTTTACCCTTCGGGCGAGCCTATTTTGGCACATCTGCTTTGTTGTGACCCATTTGCGGTAGACGACCACAGCGGCATGGCTCACGCCTCGCATCTGCATCAACCTAGGCTCGTGAATAATCTAGGTTAGTAAAATAGAATTTTTAGCAGAAAAGATTTATTCTTCTTTTTTCTCTTCTGCTTGTTCCGATTCTTCCTTTACTTCTTCCTTTACTTCTTCTTTTGTTTCTTCTTCTTTTGTTTCTTCTTCCAGTTTTTTAGTCCTTATAGCATCCTTAATGCTGCTGATACCAGCAATAAGGGCTATGAGGCCACCGAAGAAGAGAATAGGAGGAACGCAGCCGAAAACGAGTTCATAGAATTCGCGCCACCAAACAAAGATAACCAGGACCACGCCACCGGCCATGGCTATCAATCCTCCGATTATAGCTAGAACTTTACCCATGAAATACCTCCCTCTATCTTATTAAATTAAATTACTTTAGAGCCGCATTATAACAAAACAAAGTTTAAGAAGCAATAAATTTAATTTCAATAAGAGAATCTTTTTGATGGCAGAGACGGTTGATTTTTTTAGATAGCTGGCATAATGTATCTATCTAGTAAGAAAGGCTGAGTTTAATGAAGATTAGAGCCGTAATTTTTGATATGGATGGCACTATTGTTGATGTTAGTTATGACTGGCAGCAGATAAAAAAAGAATTAAATACAGGGGGAAAGCCTATCCTCCATTATTTAATAAGCTTAAAAGAACCCGAGCGATCAGAGAAGTGGAAGGCGTTGGAAAAATTTGAAGATGAGGCTACTGCTAAGGCCAGCCTGAAGGAAGGTATGAAAGAATTTTTAGATTTTTTGGCCGAGAAGGGAGTAAAACGGGCTTTGGTGACCAATAATTCTAATAAAAATGTTAATTTTCTCTTGCGGAAGTTTAATCTCCAATTTGAGGTTATATTGTCAAGAGAAAGCGGTCTCTGGAAGCCTTCTGGCTCACCTTTTGAGGCTGTTTTAAAGAAACTGAGTTTAAAAAAGGAAGAAGTCTGTGTTGTTGGTGATTCCCATTTTGATATTGAGGCAGCCCAGAAGGCGGGAATTTCTATTGTTTTTATTCTTAATAAAAATAAAGAGAGGTTTGATCATTTTTCGGTTGAAGTTTTTTCCTCAGTTAAGAACTTAAAAGAGAGAATAGGAAGGCTTATTTAGCCTTTTAATCAAATGGAAATCTAAGCAATAAGGAGATGAAATGGAACAAGAAAAATTACTTTTAATACCTGGGCCAACGCCTGTTCATCCTCGAATTATAAATTCGCTTTCTTTACCGACTATTTCTCATGTGAGTCCTGTTCTTGTCCGGGAGATGAAAGAGACTCTGGCCAATTTAAAAAAAATCGTTTTCTGCCAGAGAGGAGAACCTTTTATTATTTCAGGTTCAGGCACTTTGGCTATGGAAATGGCTCTTCTAAATACTGTCCAAAAAGGGGAAAGGCTGCTGATCCTCTCTCAGGGATATTTTGGCACCAGGATGGCTCAGATTGCTAAAAGCTTTGGCTGGGAGTTTGATATCATTGAGAGTCGCTGGGGAGAGGTGGTGGCGCCTGAAGAATTGAAAACAAAAATTACTGAAAAAAAGTATGCGGTTGTTGTTTCTACTCATGTTGATACAGCTACCGGAGCTTGTGCTCCTGTTAAAGATTATGCTCAGCTTTTAAAAAATGAGGATAGTCTCTATATAATAGATGGGGTATGTGCTACCGGCGGCCTGGAAGAAAGGATGGATGATTGGGGAGTTGCTGTTGTTTTGACTGCACCTCAAAAGTGTTTTGGAGCTCCACCAGGATTGGCCATCCTTGTCCTTTCAGAGGAAGCTATGGCTAAGAGAAAAAAAATTAAGAACATTCCTGCTTATTACTCTGATCTTCTTAATTGGCTGCCCATCATGAAGGAACCTTCTAAATATTTTTCAACTCCCTGTGTTAATGAGATTAGGGCCTTCTGGGAAAGTACAAGAATAATAATGGAAGAGGGTCTGGAGAACAGGTTTCGCCGCCATACTCGCACTGCCCAGGCCATAAGGGCTGCCTTAGCCAGGATGGGTTTTTCTCTTTTTACTGATAAATCTTATTTAGCGGATACCCTTTCAGTTGTCAATTATCCTCCTGGCGTGGAGGATAAACAGTTCCGTCAGAAACTAAACCAGAAGGGAGTAGTCGTAGCCGGAGGCCTAGGCCCTCTGGCAGGAAAAGTTTTTAGGATGGGTCACATGGGAAATTTATCAACAGGCCAGGTTTATTTTGCCATTCAAGCCTTGGAAGCGACTCTTACTGAGATGGGCTATAAATTTGAGAAGGGGGCGTCTCTGGAGGCAGCTCGCTCAATTTTAGAAGGGAAAGATTAGTTTGGTTAAGGAACAAATGGATAGTCAGGTTTTTTTTATTCAAGCAAGAAGAGATGAGGGTGATGATGTTATTAGCCAAAAAACAGCCAAAATATTTCTCAAGGCAGGTTTCTATAAGAAGTTAGAGCACGATTCTCTGGTAGCCTGTAAAATTCATTTTGGAGAAAAAGGCAATAAGGGCCACATAAAACCAGCCTGGCTGAAGGACATCATCACCCAGCTCAAGAAAAAGAGCAGAAAAGTTTTTCTTACGGATACCAATACTCTCTATGTCGGCCATCGCTCCAATTCAATTGATCACATTCTCTTGGCCGAAGAACATGGTTTTTCTCTGGAAAATGTCAATGTTCCAGTGATCATTGCTGACGGCTTGGTTGGTCATGATGAAGAAGAGGTTGAAATAAACCGTCCTCGACTTAAAACTGCCAGAATTGCCAGCGCTTTTCTTCACTCGGAGGCCCTTATTTGTTTAACTCATTTTACCGGACATATACAGACTGGATTTGGGGCTTCCATCAAAAATATTGGTATGGGTTGTGCTTCCAGGGCTGGCAAGCTAGCCCAGCATTCAGATGTTCAGCCTTGGGTGAATACCAAACTCTGCAAGAATTGCGGCATCTGTTTTGAGTACTGTCCAGTCGAAGCCATTGTTCAGAAAGAAGAGAGTGCCTTTATATTGAGGGAAAAGTGTATTGGCTGCGGTCAGTGTTTGGTTGTCTGCCCGACGGCAGCGGTGAAGATGCGCTGGGATTCTGATTCCCGGAGGATCCAGGAAAAAATGGCTGAATATGCTTACGCAGTTAAACAACGATTTGGAGATAAAATTGTTTTTATAAATTTTCTTCTCCAGATTACAAAAAATTGCGATTGTATGGGCGGCACTGGGCCGGCCATAATTGAGGATATAGGACTCCTGGCTTCTTCTGACCCTGTGGCCGTTGATGCCGCCAGTGTGGAGCTTATCAACAGGCGGGCTGGGCGAGATTTACTGAGGGAAAAGCAGGATATCGATTGGTCTTGGCAATTGAAACATGGTCAGAGGATAGGCTTGGGCAGCCTGGATTATGAATTAATTGAAATTGAATGAATCTCTCCCGCCGCTAGAACTGCGGGACTTGAGAGAGGAATTGTTTTTGTCATTCTGCCGTTAAAAGAAAATAAAAACAGATAAATATTTGTTTTCCTTTTAGAAGAAGTGGGTGAAGAAATAAAGAATGGAGAGAAAAATTTTCTGGATTGTTTAGGCATTTGGTCGGGGCGAGGGGATTTGAACCCCTGACCCCAGCGTCCCGAACGCTGTGCGCTAACCAGACTGCGCTACGCCCCGAGTTGAGGATTCAATTATAACCATATTCAACCCAAGATAAAAGCCCTTATTATGAGCAGCTATTACCAGAATTGGGCGATCTGTAGGGCCCACTGTCCTCAGTGGGACGGTTTAGTTTGATAACGGAACATTTGGAGAATGATCCCTGTAGAGTCTGCTGTCAGCAGCGTTATTAAACATCTGTAGGATCTGCTTTTCCAGAAAATTATTAATTAAAAATTGTAGGCTCTGCTGTCCTAAGCAGAGCGTATAAATAGAGGCAAATTATGACATTAAACGACAAAAAGCGACAAATAGGCCGTATCTATTGACAACAGCTTCTCCTGAAATTAGTTTTAAAGTAGTAGAAGGTGTGGTTAATGTCAGGTTCAAAGGAAGGGGGGATTTATAGGTGGAGCTCAATTACATCTTCGTCTTCTAAGAGGTATTCTCTATTTACCTTCTGTCCTTGATATTTGTTTTTACCCCAAATACGAGCATATTTTAATTTCTTGGCGAAATCTTTATGAACAGCTTGGGCCATATCCATAAGGGTACTTCCTCTTTTGAAAACAAAAGGCTGGTCATAATCCACTTTTTTGCCCGGCACTTTGCTGTAAACCCGGAGGACATCAAGGAAAATAAAAATTTTCTTCCTTAATAATTCTAGATTATCACCTCGAAGAGCAGATAGAGGGAGAAGGTCAAAATCTGAAGGCAGAGTTTGCTGGAGTAAAGAAAATTTCTTAGAGGCTGCCGGCAAATCTATTTTATTGGCCACTAGCAGAGATTTTTTGATAAAAATACTGCTAAGCCCGGCCCTTTCCCTATCTGTGGAAGAAATTTCTATATTTTTTTCTTTGAGTTTGGCGGTTATGGCTTGAAAGTCATCTAAGGGATCGGAGTTTCCCAGATCAAGCAGAAAGAGAATACCGTCTCCGCCTTTAATCAATTCAGCCTGCCAAAATTCCAGATAGTCGGAGGTGATAGGCGGTGTATCAATTAGCTGAATCTGGATATTTTCATAGGACATCATCCCCGGGGAAGGAAAGTGAGTGGTGAAAGGATATTGACCAATTTCTGGGCTGGCATTGGTTAGAGCTTTAACCAAAGAAGATTTGCCAGCATTGGGCGGACCAACTAAAACTATCTGTCCAGCTCCTGCTTTTTCTATGCGGAAAGCGGGGCCATGCTTGGCAATAGCTGGTCTTTTTTGGGCGGCAGAACGGAGTTTAGCAATTTTGGTTTTAAGTAAAGCCTGGAGTTTTTCTGTTCCTTTATGTTTGGGCACAAGTGAGAGCAGTTCTTCCAAGAGAGCAATTTTTTCCTGCGGGGTCTTAGCTGTTTTGAGTTTTCTTTCCGTTTCAAAATATTGGGGAGGAAGATTGGCCGGCATTAAGGCCTCCAGAGCTAAATTATATCTAATTCAGCTTCATTTTCAATGGAGAAATAATTGAGGGCTGGTTTACGATTTAATATGGCTTGTCTCTCTTACCTTGGCGATGGAGACTACTCTGTCATTATCATCTATGTTGATAATTTTTACTCCTTGAGTGGCTCTACCTAAAGGCCGACATTGTTCAGGCTTTATCCTTATTACTTTGCCCATTTCAGTGATGAGAAGAAGCTCCTCCTCGGAGATACCAACCATGCCGATTGCTTCACCTATCTTCTTATTTATTCTAAGATTAATAACGCCTTTGCCGCCTCTTCGGCGGCAGGGATAAAGTCCAATTTCAGTTTTTTTGCCATAGCCATTGCTGCTGGCTGTAAAAATATATTTATCGTTGCTGCCAACCACGACCATGCCTATAATTTTATCTTTAGGGCTGAGGGAAATAGCTTTTACGCCAGCGGCCTGGCGGCCCATAGGCCTTATTTGGTTCTCATGAAAGTGAATGGCTTTACCCAGTTTGGTGCCAATAATAATGTCTTTTTGACCATCAGTCAGTTTGGCTACCAGTAATTCAGCTTGACCATTAAGACCAACAGCATTTACCCCACCTTGACGGATGTGTCTGAAACTGCTCAATCTTGTCTTTTTTATTTTACCATTAGAGCAGAGCATAACCACATATTGGTCGTCTCTAAATTCTTTGACTCCGACCACTGAAGCCACTTTCTCTCCAGGATTGAATTGAATCAAATTCTTGATGGATTTTCCTCGACCGGCTACCCCAACATCAGGAATGTCCAGAGCCTTCAGCCAGTAGAGGCGGCCTTTATTGGTGAAAAAGAGGAGATAGCTGTGAGTGGAGCAGATGAAAAGATTCTGGACTATGTCTTCAGCTTTCATACTGATACCTCTTTTTCCTTTGCCTCCCCGACTCTGAAAATGGTAATAGCTGAGAGATGTTCGTTTGACATAGCCTGAAGCTGTGTAAGTAATAGCTACGTCCTCCTCTTTTATTAAGTCCTCTGGCCTGATTTCGGTTATTTTTTCTTCTTTAATTTCTGTTTTTCTTTCATCCTGGTATTCTTCTTTTATTTTAATTAGTTCATCAACGATAATATTGAGGATAAGTTTTTCACTGCCTAATATTTTTTTCAGTTTAATAATAGTCTTTTTTAGTTCCTTGTATTCTTTTTGTATTTTCTCTCTTTCAAGCCGGGTAAGTCTCTGCAGCTGGAGATCAAGGATAGCTTGAGCTTGGATTTTGGTAAGGTGGAAATTGGTGATGAGGCCTTTTCTGGCCTGATCAACTGTTCGCGATGCTCGGATAAGACTTATTATCTCGTCCAGGTGATCAAGAGCAATAATCAATCCGACCAGAATGTGAGCCCTCAGCTCTGCTTTTTTCAGCTCGTAGCGGGTGCGGCGGCGGACTACATCCTGGCGATGAGAAATAAAATAGCGCATCATGTCCAGCAGGCCCAATAACTTGGGTTGATTTTCGACTATAGCCAGCATAATAATGCCAAAAGATGTCTGGAGAGTTGTGTGCTTGTAAAGATTATTTAAAATGACCTCTGGGAATTCGCCTTTTTTAATTTCAATGACAATTCGCATGCCTTCTCTGTCTGATTCATCTCGGATGTCGGCAATCCCTTCGATTTTTTTGCTGTTGACCAGGCTGGCTATATTTTCCAGAATCTTTGATTTATTCACCTGGAAGGGAATTTCAGTAATAACAATTCTATCGCGCTCGTTCTTCCTGCCCCTTTCTATGGTAGCTCTGGCTCTGACACAGATTATGCCTTTGCCGCTGGCATAAGCTTCCTTTATTCCTTCTAAACCAAAGATCAATCCGCCAGTAGGAAAATCAGGCCCAGGCACAAATTGCATTATTTTTTCCAGAGATTCCTTTGGGTGGCGGATGAGGTGGATTATTCCGTCTATAATCTCGCCTAAGTTATGGGGAGGGATATTGGTGGCCATACCCACGGCAATGCCAGAGCCTCCATTGACCAGGAGGTTAGGAAACTTGGCCGGCAGAACCTCAGGCATTCTCAGGCTCCCGTCATAATTGGGAGCAAAATTGACAGTATCTTTTTCAATATCAGCCAGAAGCTCCTGGGTGATTTTTTTCATTCTGACTTCTGTATATCTCATAGCTGCTGGAGGATCGCCGTCAATTGAGCCAAAGTTTCCCTGGCCGTCGACCAGAGGATAGCGAAGGCTGAAATCTTGAGCCATACGGACTAAAGTATCATAGACAGCAGCTTCGCCATGAGGATGGTACTTACCGATTACATCACCCACTATGCGGGCTGATTTCTTATAGGGCCTATTCCAGGTATTACCGGCTTCATACATAGCATAAAGGGTGCGGCGGTGGACAGGCTTAAGTCCGTCTTTAATATCAGGAATGGCTCGTCCGATGATAACGCTCATAGCATAATCCAGATAAGAGCGCTTCATCTCTTCTTCTAAACTTATCACAGAAAGTTTTTCAGTCATTACAGGCCTCTCCTATTTTTTGAGAGAAAGATATCTTTTTTCGGAGCAAGCTGACCTCTTGTTTGCTTCAACTTTTTTCTCTGGCTTAAGGGTCGCAAACATGGCTGGCTTTGACCGCTGGCTTAATCTTTTAAATATCTAAATTTTTAGCTTCTAGAGCATTCTTCTCTATAAAATTTCGGCGCGATTCCACTTCGCCCCCCATGAGAACAGTAAAGACTTTATCAGCTTCAACTGCATCCTGGATAGAGACCTGGGTTAGAAAGCGTTTTTCTGGATCCATAGTTGTTTCCCATAGTTGCTGAGGGGTCATTTCTCCTAAGCCTTTGTATCTCTGGATAACTATTCCTTTTTTACCATGCTGGAAAAGATATTCGAGTAATTTAGCTTCGTTTTCTATTTTGATTTGCTCATTATTGCTAAAGAGAATGAAAGGAGGTTTGAAATAGGCAAGCTCTGTCTGGAGTTTATAAAGGTTTTGATACTCGGCTGATTTGATTAACTCCAGATTGACTTTGCATGATATGTTCATACCGTTTACTTGAAAATTAACAGCCAGTTGGTAGAGACCATATTCTTCATCCACGCTTAAAATAGAAATAATTCCCTTTTCGTTAAGAAGATTCTGAATTTTTTCTAAATTCCTTTTTTTCTGGAGGAATTCCGCGTCTTTAACTCCATTGTTGATGAGAATATCAACCAGAAACAGAGGATAATTCTTTTTTTCCAGGATTTTTAAGTAATTTTTTTTGGCAATAATTTTCTGGAGAAATCTTCTGAATTTCTCGCCTTTAATTACCTCTTTTTTTCGGTTGATTTTAAATTGAAATTCTTCTGATATTTTTTTAATGATGAATTTTT
>Ga0190349_1000066_pt1 | contig 37769 bp, 47 predicted proteins | sample 48721378_MG_FD_179798 | JGI IMG/M metagenome (GOLD analysis project Ga0190349, IMG submission 179798) | Hydrothermal vent microbial mat bacterial communities from Southern Trench, Guaymas Basin, Mexico - 4872-13-7-8_MG | ecosystem: Environmental > Aquatic > Marine > Hydrothermal vents >...
GTGATCATGTAGAGTTAGAGGTAGAGTTAATGTATCCGATAGCCATGGAGAAGGAATTGAGATTTGCTATTCGTGAGGGCGGTAGGACAGTTGCTTCAGGCGTGGTTACTGAAATACTGGAGTAGAGGGTATGAGGGATAAAGTTACACTAGCCTGTACTATCTGTAAAAGTAGAAATTATATGACTACCAGGAACAAGAGAACAAAAAAGGATAAAATTGTCTTAAGGAAATATTGTCCTGTTTGTGGAAAACATACCGAACATAAAGAGGTAAAATAGGCCTGTAGCTCAATTGGCTAGAGCTCCGGACTCCAAATCCGGGGGGTGGGGGTTCGAGTCCCTCCAGGCCTGTAGAATATAGGAGAATATTATGTTAAAAAAGATAATTAAATTTTTTAAAGAGATGAACCTTGAGATAAAGAAAATAACGTGGCCAAAGAGAAAGGATTTATGGGAATCCACGTGGGTTGTGGTAATTTTTTCCATTATTCTTACTATTTTTGTTTGGGTAATTGATCTGATATTCTCTAGATTGCTAATAGGGTTGTTGAGGTAATTATGGCAGAGAAGTATTGGTATGTTGTCCATGTATTTACGGGATATGAAAAGAGGGTAAAGGCCTTTATATATGAAGAGTTAAAGAAACATCCTGAACTTCAAGATAAGGTTGAAGAAATTATAATTCCTGAGAGAAAATTAGAAGTAAGAAAAAAGGATGGCAGCACACAGAGTAGAAAAAAGAAGATTGTGCCAGGCTATGTTTTGATAAAGATGGAAGATGACGAAAATTTAATGAGGCTGCTCATTAGTATTCCAAGAATAATGGGATTCCTGGGCTCTCGTACGCCAAGAAAAATATCCGATGCAGAAGCAGAGGAAATGATGGCGATTATGGAGAAGGTTGAAATGCAAGGAGGGATGCCATATATTAAGGGACAGCAGATACGTATAATCGATGGACCCTTTACTGATTTTACCGGGGTAGTAGAAAAGGTGGATCGAGAAAAAGAAAGGTTAACAGTGATGATTACTATATTTGGTCGTTCTACACCTGTCGAATTGAGTTTTTATCAGATTCAACCAGTATAATGCGAGGTGATTATGGCGAAAAAAGAGATTAAGGCAAAGGTTAAATTGCAGATTCCAGCAGGTCAGGCATCACCTGCACCCCCTGTTGGTCCAGCCCTTGGACAACATGGTGTTAATATTATGGATTTTTGTAAAGCCTTTAACGAGAAGACAAAGGGACTTGGAGACAATTTGATTCCTGTTGAGATAGAAATATACAGGGATAATTCCTTTTCTTTTAAAACGAAAACTCCGCCTGCTTCTTTCTTGATAAAGAGGGCTGCAGGAATTGTTAAGGGTTCTGGGGTACCCAACAGAGAAAAAGTGGGAAAGATAACCAGGGATCAAGTAAGAGAAATTGCAAAGAAAAAAATGATAGATCTAAATACTGAAGATATTGAACAGGCTGAAAAGATCATTGCCGGCACAGCAAGAAGTATGGGTATTGTAGTAGAGGAATGAAGGAGATTATATGAAAAAAGGAAAAAGGTATACTGCTTTACTCAAGAAATATGATAAAAAAAAGGAATTTGCTTTACAGGAAGCTGTAAAAGTAATAAAAGATTTGAAATCTGCTAAATTTGATGAAACCCTTGAAGTGCATATAAGATTAGGGATAGACCCCAAAAAGTCGGATCAAATGGTAAGGGGATCTGTCAATCTTCCTTATGGAACTGGAAGAAAGGTTAAAGTACTTGTTTTTGCTGAAGGTGAAAAGGCAAAGGAGGCAGAAGGGGCAGGGGCAGAGTATGTTGGAGCAGATGATCTTATAAAAAAGATTAAAGAGGGCTGGCTGGATGCAGATGTTGTAGTTGCAACACCCGATATGATGCCGAAAATTGGACAGCTTGGCAGGATACTCGGAACAAAGGGTCTTATGCCTTCTCCCAAGAATGGAACAGTAACAAAGGATATAGGAAAAACAGTGGAAGCCCTTAAAAAGGGTAAGATTTCTTTCCGTGTAGACAAGACGGGTGTAATTCATGCGCCTATTGGAAAGGTTTCCTTTGAGGAAAAAAAGTTGTATGAAAATGCAAAGGAATTTATAAAAGAAATCCAAAGGGTTAAGCCGTCGTCATCAAAAGGAGATTACATTAAATCTGTTTATCTTACAACTACTATGGGACCAAGTGTTAAGATTAGCATGAGCGACATCAAACAAAATGTTTTGAAGTGAGGTAGATATGCCATCTGAAAAAAATATCAGGATAGTGAAAGAGATAGAAGAAAAATTTGAAGGAACGAAGGCTATTATTATTGCGAATTTCAAGGGGGTAAAAGTTGATGAGATTAATAACCTTAGAAAGAGGCTAAAAGGAGAAAATATATCATTTAAGGTATATAAAAATAGACTTGCAAAGATTGCTTTTAAAGAGAAAGATGTGCAAGGAATCGAATCACTACTTGATGGGCCCTCAGCATTCGCTTTCGGTTATGACGATCCTGTTACTACTGCAAAGGTATTGTATGAATTTTCGAAGTCAAACGAAAATTTTAAAATAAAAGGCGGATTGTTTGAAGGAAAATTAATCAATGGAGAAGATGTTGTTAAAATCGCAAAGATTCCATCAAAAGATGTATTGTTGGCATCTCTTGTTGGTTCTCTGTCATCGTCAATAACAGGACTTGTATTCATACTAAAAGGAATGATGACAAGTTTTGTTTATACGTTGGAATCAATTGTAAAACAAAAGGAGGAATAATGGCTGAAGCAAAAACTAAAGGAAAGGCAGCTAGCAAATCCAAAAAGGAAAAGATCGTTGAACTTATTGAATCAATGACAGTATTAGAATTAAAAGAGCTTGTTGATGAATTACAAGAAAAATTTGGAGTTTCTGCTGCAATGCCTGTCGCTGCCGCAGTAGCTGGGACTACAGGGACTGCTGCTCCTGCACAGGAGGAAGAAAAGACTGAATTTGACGTTATACTTACTTCCTATGGTAATAGTAAATTACCGGTTATTAAAGAAGTAAGGACAATAACTGCCCTCGGCCTAAAAGAGGCAAAAGAACTCGTTGAGGGTGTTCCCAAGCCCTTGAAGGTTGGTGTTTCAAAGGAAGAGGCTGCGAAGATAAAAGAGACGATAGAGAAGGCCGGAGGTTCTGTAGAGATAAAGTAGTAAAAATGAGGGGGTGGCCCTTTTGAAAATAAAAAGAATAAGTTTTAGTAAGTTAGGTAAGGGAAAAGAGCTCCCTTATCTTTTAGAGGTTCAGCATACCTCTTTTCGTGAATTTGTTCAGATGGAATATAATGAGAAGCCTATGGAGAGACCTGAAAAAGGGCTTCAGGCTGTTTTTAAAGAGATTTTTCCCATCCAGGACATACATGGTAGGTATAGTTTGGAGTTTCTATATTTTAAACTCGAATCTCCAAGATATACCCCCAGTGAAGCACGCAAAAAAGATATAAGTTATGCTGCACCTTTGAAAGCAAGACTAAGATTAGTGGAATTTGAGGAAACAGAAAAAGGAAAAAAAATTAAGAATACCATTGATCAGGATGTTTATCTTGGTGAATTGCCTTTGATGACTCCAGAGGGCAATTTTGTTATTAATGGTGTTGACAGAATTGTTGTTAATCAATTGCATAGATCACCTGGTGTATTCTTTGATATCTCAGATATTGGTGAAGGAAGGAGTTCATATTCTGCAGAGATTATACCTTACAGAGGTCCCTGGATTTCCTTTGCAATTGAATTGAATGAAGTGTTAATGGTATCACTGGATGGGAAGAGAAAATTCCCAGTCACTATGTTATTGAAGGCACTTGGTTATTCTTCAACAGAGGAAATTCTTTCTCTTCTTTTTGACACAGTTACATTAAAGATCCCTTCCAGGAAGTTGGAGACATCGAATCTTGTTGGAAAATTTTTAGTGAAAGACGTAGTTGATACAAAGACTGGCGAAGAGATTCTTCAAGCAGGTACCCGTCTCAATTTTGAGTTACTTACCGAGTTAAAGGAGAAGAATGTTAAAGAAGTTGTTGTTGTAAATTCAAAAAAAGATGATACTCCTCAGTATATTATAAACGCTTTAATGAAAGATAAATCAGATAATGAAGATGAAGCAATGAAAAGGATTTATTATTACTTAAGAGGCACTAATCCACCATCCCTTGAGACAGCGAGAGAAAACTTTAAGCAATCTTACTTTGACAGAAAAAGATTTGATCTATCCAGTGTAGGAAGGGCGAAAATTAATGAGAAATTAGGATTAAATGTTCCACAAGATGTACTTTCCCTTACCCCTGAAGATTTTATCCAAACGGTTAAATATCTTTTGAAAGTAGTAGAAGGTGAGGGAGAGATTGATGACATTGATCACCTGGGCAATAGAAGGGTTAGGGGTGTTGGTGAGATGCTTGAAAATCAATTCAGAATAGCCCTTACAAGGCTTGCCAATACAGTAAAAGAGAGAATGATGGTGAGGGAAGAAGAAAATATAACCCCTCAAGAGGTAATTAATATGAGACAGGTAAGCTCTGTAATAAATTCTTTCTTTGCAACAAACCAATTGTCTCAGTATATGGATCAGACAAATCCTCTTGCTGAATTAACACATAAGAGGAGGCTTTCTGCATTGGGAATTGGGGGCCTTACAAGGGAAACGGCAGGATTTGAAGTAAGAGATGTTCATTATACCCACTATGGAAAAATTTGTCCTATAGAGACACCAGAAGGTGAGAATATTGGATTAATGACCTCCCTTGCTACATATGCAAGGGTGAACAAAGATGGTTTTATAGAGACTCCCTACAAAAGGGTTGTCAATGGAAAGGTTACAAATGAAATTGTTTACCTTAATGCAGCTGAAGAGGACAAGTATACAATTGCTCAGGCAAATATAAGGGTTGCAAAGGATGGAACTATACTGGATGATAATGTTCTTTCAAGAAGAAAGGGAGGATTCCCAATAGTAAAAAAAGAAGAGGTAGATTTTGTAGACCTCGCTCCGATGCAGCTAGTTAGTGTATCTGCATCATTGATTCCATTCCTTGAACATGATGATGCAAACAGAGCACTGATGGGTTCAAATATGCAAAGACAGGCAGTCCCCTTATTAAAACCTGAATCACCTATTATCGGTACAGGTATAGAAGAAAGGGTAGCCAAAGATTCGGGTAGTGTCGTTATAGCTAAACGCTCGGGTGTGGTAACAAAAGTAAATGCCGAAGAAATTTGGGTAAAGCCTGATGAAAAAATCACAATTGAACCCTTTGATATCTACAGAATGAAAAAATTTACGAGAACCTCCCAGAATACCTGTATGAATCAGAGACCCATAGTAAAGGAGGGTGATAGGGTTAACAAAGGTGATGTTATTGCTGATGGTGCTGCAACAGAAAATGGAGAGCTTGCCCTTGGGGAAAATTTACGCATTGTATTTCTACCATTTTTTGGATGGAACTACGAGGATGCAATTGTTATTAGTGAAAGGCTCTTGAAATGTGATATTTTCACTTCACTTCATATTGAAGAGCTTGTTTGCGAGGTAAGAGAAACAAAGCTGGGACCAGAGGAGATTACCAATGAAATACCGAATGTGGGTGAAGAAGGTGTCAAAGATCTTGATAGAGAAGGAATTATAAGAATAGGCGCTGAGGTTAGACCAGGTGATATCCTCGTAGGTAAGGTTTCTCCAAAAGGTGAAACAGAACTTACACCAGAAGAGAAATTGCTGCGTGCAATTTTTGGTGAGAAGGCATCTGATGTTAAAGATAGTTCACTAAGAGTCCCATCAGGGACTTCGGGTATAGTAGTGGGTGTAGATATACTCTCGAGATCCCCCAAGACAGAAAAGATTGAAAAAATAAAGGCACAATATCAAGCCAGTATGGACAGTTTAAGAAAGAGGAAGAAAGAACTTGTGAGAAGTATGCTTCTTGGTAAAAAGATAAAGACACAAATTTTAAATTCGAAAGGGAAAATTCTAGTAAGAAAGGGGACTATTTTAACCGAGAAGCATCTCAGATACATTAACAATTGGGCAAATGTGGATGATCTATCCTTGCAATTCCCAAAGTTTGTTTCACTCTATAAAGAACTAAATCAAATTACTGCATTTACAAAAAAACAGATGGAAAACAGGATTCGTATTGCTCAAAAGGGTGACGAACTTCCTCCCGGAATAATAATGAAAATAAAAGTATCTATCGGGCAGAGGAGAAAGATCTCTGTTGGGGATAAAATTTCAGGCAGGCATGGTAACAAGGGTGTGGTTGCACGAATTGTACCCGAAGAGGATATGCCTTACACAGAAGATGGTCTTCCAGTAGATGTTGTTTTAAACCCCCTTGGTGTGCCATCCAGAATGAATGTTGGTCAGGTGCTCGAAGCACACCTGGGTTGGGCCGCTAAGGAACTTGGGATAAAAATTGCAACCCCTGTATTTGACGGTGCAACAATTGAAGAGATTAGAGATTATTTGAAGAAAGCTGGTCTTCCTATAGATGGAAAGGTTACATTATTTGATGGAAGGACAGGTGAGCCATTTAAGAGGAAGGCTACCGTAGGTTATATGTATATGATGAAATTGATACATATGGTTGATGATAAGGTGCATGCGAGGGCGACTGGACCATATTCTTTAATCACACAACAACCCCTTGGAGGGAAGGCACAATTTGGAGGACAGAGATTTGGTGAGATGGAGGTATGGGCACTTGAGGGATATGGTGCTTCGCATACCCTTCAAGAAATGTTAACAGTGAAATCAGATGATATACAGGGAAGACATAAGATGTATGAGGCTATAGTAAAAGGGGAAAATCCACCAGAACCCGGACTTCCTGCTTCATTTCATGTTCTAAAAAAGGAATTGAACGGTCTGGGATTAAATGTTGAATTATTAAAAAAAGGTGGTAAAAAATGATATATCTAAGACCAAAAAATGATCAGATTTCAAATGATTTTGATATGATAAGAATCTCTATTGCCTCGCCCGAGACGATTTTGAGTTGGTCCCATGGGGAGGTAACAAAACAAGAAACGATAAACTACAGGACCCAAAAACCCGAAAGAGGAGGATTGTTTTGTGAAAGAATATTTGGGCCTGTAAAAGATTATGAGTGTAATTGTGGAAGATACAAAGGCCCAAAATATAAAGGTATAGTTTGTGAAAAGTGTGGAGTGGAGGTTACACTTTCAAAGGTCAGAAGAGAGAGAATGGGACATATCGAACTTGCAGTTCCAGTTGCCCACATCTGGTTTTACAAAGTTATACCCTCAAGAATAGGTCTATTGCTTGGTCTTACTAAACCACAATTGCAGAGTGTCCTTTACTATGAATCCTACATCGTTACAGAAACCGGGGATACACCCTTAAAAGAGGGTCAGATACTCTCTTGGGATGATTACGTAGAGTTGCAGAAAGAATTTCATGGACAGTTTACTGCAAAAATGGGTGCAGAAGGTATTTATGACCTCCTTAAGAAGATGGATCTGGATAAGATGTCAAAGACACTCAAGGGTATGATTAAGACTGAAAAATCTCTTCAAAGAAAAAAACAGGATCTAAAGAAGTTGAAGGTGGTTGAGGCATTCAGGGCATCGGGTAATAGACCAGAATGGATGATTTTGAAGGTCCTACCAGTGATTCCTCCTGACCTCAGGCCCCTCGTTCCTCTTGATGGTGGAAGGTATGCAACAAGTGATGTTAATGACCTGTACAGGAGAGTCATTACGAGGAATAATAGATTAAAGAATCTTATAGAAATAAATGCCCCAGAAATTATCTTGAGGAATGAGAAGAGAATGCTTCAAGAATCTGTGGATGCCCTTTTAGATAATTCAAGGATGTCAAGACCTATAAAGGGAAGAGGTAATAGACCTTTAAAATCTCTTTCAGATTCTTTAAAGGGAAAAAATGGTAGATTCAGACAAAATCTTCTTGGAAAAAGGGTTGATTATTCTGGGCGTTCAGTTATTGCCGTTGATCCTAACTTGAAATTATGGCAATGTGGGTTGCCAAAAGTTATGGCACTTGAACTTTTTAAACCATTTGTTATTCGAAAACTTGAAGAAAATGGTATTACTGATGGTGTAAGAAGAGCGAGACAAATGGTAGAAGATGGGAGCCCAGAAGTATGGGATATGTTAGAGGAAGTTGTTAAGGATCATCCAGTTCTTCTTAACAGGGCTCCAACACTCCATAGATTGTCTGTACAGGCTTTTATTCCTAAACTTGTAGAGGGGAAAGCCATAGAAATCCATCCTTTAGTGTGTCCGCCATTCAATGCTGACTTTGATGGTGATCAGATGGCTGTACATATTCCACTTTCCTTTCACTCACAGATTGAAAGTTATCTCCTGATGCTTGCACCATTTAATATTTTGTCTCCAGCCAGTGGATTGCCAATAGCTACTCCAACGCAGGATATGGTTGTAGGTATATATTATCTTACTGCTGGTAAAAAAGGAAAATATGATGGTCCAATCAGGTTTTATGACACTTTTGAAGAGGTTGAACTTGCAATTCAAGAAGGTATTTTGGAAGCACAAACTCCTGTAAAATTCCTTTATGGAAAAAGGTTCTATGATACAACCGCAGGGAGGGTGCTATTTAATGAGGTTCTTCCTCCCGGCCTGCGATGGATAAATAAAACTGTGGGAAAGAAGGATCTCCAGAATATTATCTTACAGTGTTATAAAACATACGGTTCTAAAAGAACTACTCAACTTTTGGATAATATTAAGGAAAAGGGCTTTGAATGGTCATCTATATCTGGTTTGACAATTGGTATAGATGATATGATTATTCCTCCTGAAAGGAAAGGTTTAATAGATGAAGCTATTAAAAAACAGGATATGTGGAACAGAGAATATTCAAACAAAGGAACCATTACGGAGAGGGAAAGATATAATAGAATAATAGATTTGTGGGGAAAAACTACCGATGAAGTAACAGACAAATTGAGGTTGAATCTCGAAAAAGATCAGGATGGTTTTAATCCCATTTTTATAATGTCAAACTCTGGTGCAAGGGGAAATATGGATCAGGTAAGACAGCTTTCTGGAATGAGAGGATTAATGGCAAAACCACAGAAGAAACTTACAACCCAGGCAATTATAGAAACACCCATTCTTCATAGTTTGAAGGAAGGTCTTACCGTCGTCGAATATTTTATCTCCAGCCATGGCGCACGAAAGGGTCTGACAGATACTGCTTTGAAAACTGCAGAAGCAGGCTATTTAACCAGAAGGCTTGTGGATGTGGCTCAGGATGTAGTAATTACTATGGAAGATTGTGGAACGGTTATGGGTATAGATGTTACTGCACTTGTTGAAGGGGGGAAGGTAATAGAACCTTTGAGTGAAAGAATCATAGGCCGTTTTACAGCTGACGATGTTTATCATCCTATAACAGGTGAGGTAATAATAAATGCTGGTGATGAGATAACAGAAAAAATAGCAGATGAAATTGAGGCTGCAGGTATCGAGAAGGTCAAGGTAAGAAGTGTTCTTACTTGTGAAGCAGAGAGAGGCGTTTGTAGAAAATGTTATGGGAGGAATCTTGCAACAGGAAGAACGGTTGAGTTAGGTGAAGCAGTAGGTATAATTGCAGCTCAATCTATAGGTGAACCAGGCACACAACTTACATTGAGAACTTTTCATGTAGGAGGAATTGCAGCGAAGATCGCTGAGCAGAGCGAAAAGAGGGCTCAATTTGACGGAGAGATCGTTTTTAAAGGGTTACTTTTTCATAAGGATAGAAAAAAAGGAAAGGTGGTTCTTTCCAGGAATGGCATTATATATCTTTCTCATCAAAAGGGTAGATTGAAATATACTGTTCCATATGCTGCCAGGCTCTTTGTTAACGATGGGGATATAGTAAAAGAAGGTGATGTCCTCTTTGTTTGGGATCCATACTCAAATATCATTATATCTGAACAGAAAGGAAAGGTCCATTTTATCGATATTATTCCAAATATTACGCTTAAGGATATGGTCGAAGAAACAAGTGGTAAAAGACAACCTATGATTATTGAAGAAAAAACGAGGAAATTTCATCCTGCCATTGAAATTATAAATAATAAGGGTGAAAAGATCGGAACATACTCTATTCCTAGTGGTGCATACTTGTTTGTGAAGGATGGAGAAACAGTAGATATTGGAGATCTTTTAGCGAAGTTACCAAGGGATATTGCTAAGACAAAGGATATTACTGCTGGATTGCCAAGGGTTGCTGAGTTATTTGAAGCAAAACATCCTTCAGATGCAGCCGTAATTTCTGAAATCGATGGGATAGTAAAGTTTGGAGCAATAAAGAGAGGTACCAGGATGATATACATTCAAGGTGAAAATGAAACGAGAGAGTATCAGGTTCCTTATAGGAAATATCTTACTGTCCATGAAGGACAGAGGGTTTCAGCTGGTGATAAACTCTGCGATGGAACAGTGGATCCTCATGATATCCTCAGGGTTAAAGGTGTAATTGCTGCCCAGCAGTACTTATTGAATGAGATTCAAGAGGTGTATAGACTTCAAAATGTAAAGATCGATGATAAACATATTGGAATAATTGTAAGACAGATGTTCAAAAAGGTGAAAATTAATGATCCAGGCGATACAAAGTTTATTGAAGGGGAAATTGTCAATAAAGACAGGTTGGCAGATGAAAATATAGCCATTATTAATGAAGGTAAAAAACCTGCTACCTTTGAGCCAATTCTTCTGGGCATTACAAAGGCATCATTATCCACTGACTCTTTTATATCTGCAGCGTCCTTTCAGGAAACGACAAGGGTGCTTACCGATGCTGCAATTCAAGGGAAAGTAGATTATCTAACAGGACTTAAAGAAAATGTAATTATAGGGAATAAAATCCCGGCTGGAACTGGTTTGAAGGAATACGCATATCTGGAATTTATTTCAGAAGAGGAAGAAGAAAAAGGAGAAGTGGAAGAAGAAAAAAAAGATAAAACAAAAAGGGTTTAAAAAGGAGAAAATATGCCAACAATTAATCAACTTGTGAAGTACGGTAGGAAAAAAGTTAAGAGAAAAACGAAATCCCCAGCCCTTCAGGGCTCACCTCAGAAGAGGGGTGTTTGCACGAGAGTTTATACTACAACACCAAAAAAACCAAATTCTGCACTGCGAAAGGTTGCCAGAGTGAGGTTATCAAATGGTTATGAAGTAACATCCTACATACCTGGTGAAGGGCATAATCTTCAAGAGCACTCTGTTGTTTTAATAAGGGGGGGTAGGGTTAAGGATCTACCAGGCGTAAGGTATCATATTATTAGGGGTGTTCTTGATTCAAGTGGTGTTGAAGGTAGAAAAAAAAGTAGATCACTATATGGAACAAAGAAGTCAAAGAAATAGGAGGTTAAATGGCGAGAAGAAGAAGGGCCAAAAAAAGAGAGATTCTACCAGATTATAAGTACAATAGCATTCTTGTAGCTAAGTTCATTAACAAACTTATGCTTGATGGGGAAAGGAGCGTTGCAGAAAGGATATTTTATTCTGCTATTGATATAATTACCGAAAAAACAAAGGAAGATGGGATTGAGGTTTTCAAAAGGGCCATAAACAATGTGAAACCTATCCTTGAAGTCAGGCCTAGAAGAATTGGAGGTGCTACATATCAAGTCCCCATGGAGGTAAGACAGGATAGAAGAACCTCTCTCGCTATAAGGTGGATAATTAAGGCAGCAAAGGCAAGAACTGAAAAGACAATGTCAAATAGATTAGCTGGTGAACTTATGGCTGCTGCAAAAAAAGAAGGGGCTGCATTCAAGATGAGAGAAGATACCCATAGGATGGCAGAAGCAAACAAAGCATTTGCACATTATAGATGGTAATAAGGGAGTTTGATATAAGGAAAATACGTAATATAGGTATAATGGCTCACATCGATGCTGGGAAAACCACCCTTACCGAGAGGATTCTGTATTATACCGGAAAGGTTCATAGAATTGGTGAGGTTGATGAGGGGTCTGCTACAATGGATTATATGGACCAAGAGAAGGAAAGGGGTATAACTATAACTTCCGCAGCAACGACTTGCTATTGGAAAGGATACAGAATTAACATTATTGACACACCAGGTCATGTTGACTTTACTGTTGAAGTTGAAAGGTCTCTTAGAGTTTTGGATGGCGGCATAGTTATATTTAGTGGTGTTGAGGGAGTAGAGTCTCAGTCTGAAACCGTATGGAAGCAGGCTAACAGATATAATATTCCAAGGGTTACGTTTATAAACAAATTGGATAGGATGGGTTCTAACTTTTTTAGAACCATAGAGATGATGAAAGAAAAGTTAACTGCTAATCCTCTTATCATTAATTTTCCAATAGGATGCGAGAGTAGTTTTCAAGGTGCTGTAGATATCATTGAACAGAAGGGTTATATTTGGGAAAATGAAACCCTTGGTGCAACTTACAAAGAGATCCCCATACCTGAAGAATATAGGGACAAGTTCTATAAGATAAGAGAAGATGTGATTGACACTATAAGTCTTTACGATGAAAGGATAATGGAGCTTTATCTTAATGGTGAGGAAATTGAAAAAGAACTGCTATATAGTGCAATACGAGGGGCTACAATAAGTGGAGTAGTTTCACCTGTTTTCTGTGGATCTGCCTTAAAGAATATAGGTGTTCAAAAGGTTCTTGATGGTGTGGTTCGCTTTCTCCCTTCACCCCTGGATGTTCCGCCAATTAAAGGTGTTAATCCTGATTCGAAAAAAGAAGAATTGAGAAAACCTGATGAGGATGAACCATTTAGTGGATTGGTATTTAAAACACTAAACGACCAACATGGTAAACTTTCTCTTATGAGGATATATTCAGGAAGAATAAGTAGGGGAGAAACCCTTTTAAATGTAAATGAGAATAAGAGGGAGAGGGTTTCTAAAATTTTTCTTATGCATGCCAATAAAAGACTTGAAGTGGATTCTGCAAGTGTAGGTGAAATTGTGGGAATTATTGGTTTTAAAAATGCCAGAACAGGCTATACATTTTCAAGTATGAAATCGCCGATTCTTCTTGAGCCTCCCTTCATCCCTCAACCTGTTATTTTCGTTTCAATTGAGCCTAAAACAATTTCAGATCAAGATAAACTTGATATGGCGCTCAAAGCACTCAGTGAAGAGGATCCCACATTTAAGGTTAGAAGGGATAGAGAAACGGGGCAAACCTTAATTTCTGGAATGGGAGAATTACACCTTGAGGTGATAGTTGAGAGGATAAAGAGGGAATTTGGAGTTAGGGCGAGAGTTGGTAAACCAAGGGTCGCTTATAGAGAGACCATTACAAAAGGAGCAGTTGGAGAGGGGAAATATATAAAGCAATCTGGGGGAAAAGGCCAGTATGGCCATGTAATATTAAAAATTGAACCAACAGAAAATTATAAATTTATTGTTGACCTCAAAGGGAATATTATCCCAAAAGAATTTATTAAACCAATTAAAGAGGGAGTAGAGGAGTCGTTGGAGAGCGGAATCCTTACAGGATTTCCTGTGGTAAATGTTAGTGTATATTTAATTGGTGGTTCTTATCATGAGGTAGATTCGTCTGAAGTCGCATATAGAATTGCTGCCTCTATTGCATTTAAGGATGCTTATAGAAAAGCAGATCCATTGTTGCTGGAACCAATAGTGAAACTTGAAATTTTATTGCCTAAGGAATATATAGGAGATGTTGTTCAGGATTTAAATAGTAAAAGATCTCGCATACTTGGTTTTGAACATAGGCCGGATTTTGAAATTATCAATGTATTAACACCTCTTTCTGAACTGTTTGGCTATTCAACAACCCTTAGATCCATTACAAAGGGTAGAGGAATATATACAATGCAGTTTGATCACTATGAAAGACTCCCAGAGAAAATATACGAAAAAACAATTAAAAAGGTAAGAGGGTATTAAAAAATGTCGGTAAATTCACCTATTAGGGTTGACAAGCAGTATTTTTTAACTATTATTCTGAACATAAACATAGGAGGTATTAATGGCGAAGGCGAAGTTTGAGAGGAAGAAGCCCCATGTCAATGTAGGGACTATAGGGCATGTAGACCATGGTAAGTCTACGCTTACAGCTGCTATAACGAAGGTGTTAGCCACGAAGGGGTTAGCTGAGTATGTACCATTTGAGCAAATAGATAAGGCTCCTGAGGAGAAAGCCAGGGGTATAACGATACAGTTAGCGCACATAGAGTATGAGACGGAGAAGAGGCATTATGCGCATATAGACTGTCCTGGGCATGCTGATTATGTAAAGAATATGATAACTGGTGCTGCGCAGATGGATGGAGCGATACTGGTAGTTAGTGCGCCTGATTCAGTTATGCCGCAGACGAGGGAGCATGTATTATTAGCTCGGCAGGTGAATGTTCCATATATAGTAGTATTTATGAACAAGATAGACATGGTGGATGATCCTGAGATACTGGATTTAGTAGAGATGGAGGTAAGGGATTTACTAAATCAGTATGAATTTCCTGGGGACAAAGTACCGGTAATAAGGGGCAGTGCGTTAAAGGCGTTAGGTTGTGACAGTGAGTGTGATGATTGGAAGCCTATATGGGAGTTACTGGATGCACTTGACACGTATATACCTGAGCCTACGAGGGAAGTAGACAAGCCATTTTTAATGGCGATAGAGGACATATTCAGCATCACGGGCAGGGGTACAGTAGTTACTGGCAGGGTAGAGCGTGGTGCATTACATCCAGGTGAGGAGGTAGAGATAGTAGGTTTTGGGGAGACGAGGAAGACGGTTGCTACGAGTTTAGAGATGTTCAGGAAGATATTAGATGAGGCGATGGCGGGTGACAATGTAGGTGTTTTATTAAGGGGAATAGATAAGGATGAGGTAGAGAGGGGTATGGTATTAGCGAAGCCTGGTAGTATAACACCGCATCACAAGTTTAAGGGGCGGGTGTATGTATTAAAGAAGGAGGAAGGTGGTAGGCATACGCCATTCACGAATGGTTACAGGCCCCAATTTTATTTTAGGACGACAGATGTTACAGGTACGATAAAGTTACCGGAGGGTAGGGAGTTAGTGATACCGGGTGATCATGTAGAGTTAGAGGTAGAGTTAATGTATCCGATAGCCATGGAGAAGGAATTGAGATTTGCTATTCGTGAGGGCGGTAGGACAGTTGCTTCAGGCGTGGTTACTGAAATACTGGAGTAGAGATGCCCAAAACCATAAGGATTAAATTGAAATCATACGATAATAAGATATTAGACAATTCTTGTAAGGAGATAGTAGATGTTGCAAAAAGGACAGGGGCAGAGATTTCTGGCCCAATTCCCTTGCCTACAAAGAGAAGGGTTTATACTGTCCTGAGGTCACCGCATGTGGACAAGAAATCAAGAGAGCAATTTGAAATAAGGGTTCATAAAAGGTTAATAGATATTAGACACGCTTCACCTGAGACAATAGAGGCACTTACAAAACTTGATTTACCAGCAGGCGTAGAGGTGGAGATAGAATCATAGGAGGGGTAATGTTAATCGGGAAAAAAATAGGAATGACACAAATTTTTGCTGATAATGGACAAATTGTACCAGTGACGGTTATAAAAGCAGGGCCCCTCAGAGTGGTAGGTCTAAGGACTATTGAGAAGGATGGTTATAACTCTGTTATTGTAGGATTTGGTGAAAAAAAGAAAAATGTAAATAAACCCTATGGGGGGCTATTTAAAAAGGCAAATATCCCTCCTGCTGAAAAGATTGTTGAATTTAGAACAGATGACGTAAGTAACTACAAAATTGGTTCTGAAATAAGCGTGGATACGTTTAAGATCGGAGATAGTGTTGATGTCATCGGTTGGACAAAGGGAAGAGGTTTTCAAGGTGTTGTAAAAAGATGGAGATTTCATGGTGGTCCTTCTGGCCATGGGTCCAGATTTCACAGAATTCCAGGTTCGATTGGCATGCATTCTGATCCAGGCAGAGTACTAAAGGGACAAAAGATGCCTGGCAAGATGGGGAATGAGAGGAAAACAATCAGAAATGCTAAGATTGCTTTAATTGACAAGGAGAATCATATAATAGGAATTAAAGGAGCTGCACCAGGTACAAGGAATAGCTGGATTTTAATAAAGGGGAAGAAAAAGTGATAAAAGCACAACTCTATAATGATACAGGTGAAAAAAAGGGAAATATAAGTCTTCCTGCAGAAATATTTGGATTTAAACCAAGAGAATCAGCCGTATATGAAGCTATTAAAAATTATCTTGCAAATCAAAGACAGGGAACTGCAAATACAAAGACTAAGGGAGAAGTAAGAGGTGGTGGTAGGAAACCCTGGAGGCAAAAAGGAACAGGAAGGGCGAGGAGTGGTTCTATTCGTTCTCCTTTGTGGAAGGGAGGTGGCACTATTTTTGGGCCAAGGGTACGAAATTATTCCTATTCTATACCCAAGAAATTAAAAAGGCAGGCTCTGTTCTCCGCTTTATCTCATAGGGCGAGTCAGGGTAATGTTTTTGTTATTGAAAAACCTGGCCTTAAAAAACCAATGACAAAATCGATTGAGTTGATATTAAAGCAATTAGATTTGTATGGCAAAAAGATCCTTGTCATATATAAAGGAAAAGACGAAAATTTCTATAAATCCTGTAGAAATATAAGGAATCTCTCTGTAATTGAAGCATACAAATTGAACCCATATGAGGTATTGAAGAGTAAATATATGTTGATAACTACAGATGGCCTTGAGCAATTGAAGGAGGTTTTTAAATGAATGACCCCAGGAAAATAATTATCAGACCCCATATTACAGAGAAGATTACTATTTCACGTGAACAGAGCAAGTATGCATTTGAAGTACATCGCAGTGCTACAAAGTTGGGAATAAAGAAAGCAGTAGAAGAATTGTTTAAAGTAACCGTTCTTGATGTAAATATCATTAATGTAAAAGGGAAAACAAGAAGAATTGGGAGAATTCAAGGCAGGAAGAAAAACTGGAAAAAAGCAATAGTAACATTGAAACCCGGTGATACAATACCGTTATTTGAGGGTATGTAATATGGGAATAAAAGAGATAAAACCTGTTACACCTGGACAAAGATGGAGAAAGGCCTCTCTGTTTGATGAGATAACAAAAAAGAAACCAGAAAAGAGTCTTTTATCTTATATAAAAAAACGCGGAGGTAGAAATAATCTTGGAAGGGTTACGTCCAAGCATAGAGGTGGCGGGCACAGAAAGAAGTACAGGATTATCGATTATAAAAGGGATAAATATGGCATTGAAGCCAAAGTAGCAGGTATTGAATATGACCCAAATAGATCAGCAAGGGTGGCTCTTTTACATTATAGGGATGGAGAAAAGAGATACATATTAGCCCCCATGGATTTAAAAGTTGGTGATATTGTACAATCAGGACCAGACGCTCCTATTAAAATAGGTAATTCACTTCCCGTAAGAAATATACCACCTGGTGCAGAGATACACAATATTGAGGTGAAACCAGGAAGTGGTGGCAAGCTTGTAAGATCTGCAGGTACTTCTGCTCAGCTTCTATCTAAAGAAGGCAAATATGTCCATATAAGAATGCCTTCTGGCGAAATTAGACTTATCCTTCAGGATTGCTATGCCACAATTGGGAGAGTTGGTAATGTTGAATATAGCTCAACTTCTGTAGGTAAGGCAGGTAGGTCAAGGTGGTTGGGTAAAAGACCACAGGTAAGGGGTATCGCAATGAATCCAGTCGATCATCCAATGGGGGGTGGAGAAGGCAGGTCAAAAAGCGGAGAACATCCAAGGTCACCATCAGGTCTACTTGCAAAGGGATATAGAACGAGAAAAAAGAAAAAATATTCAAACAGATTAATTGTGAAAAGGAGAAAGTGAAGATGAGCAGTTCATCAAAAAAATCCCCATACATTGATGAAAAACTATTGAATAGGGTAAAGAATGCCAGTAAAAAAGGCGATAAAAAGCCAATTAAGACATACAAGAGATCCTCAATTATTTCCCCAGAATTTGTAGGTTTAACCATAGAAATCCATAATGGTAAAAAATTTATACCTGTTTATATAACAGAGAATATGGTGGGTCATAGATTGGGAGAATTTGCACCGACCAGGTATTTTAAAGGTCACGGTGGTAGGAAAGCGGAAGAAAAGGGAGGAAAGTAATGGAAGCACGGGCTGTTCAGAAATATGTAAAGGTTTCGCCTTTAAAGGCAAGAAAGTTAATTTCACTTGTCAAAGGTAAACCTGTATTAGAGGCACTGGCAATCCTTGATTATTTACCTCACAGAGCTGCACATCATATTTGGAAGGCTATCCATTCAGCAAGTATGAACCTCGTTAATAAAGCTGGTGAGTTAAAGGTAAAAGAAGAAAATATATTTGTTAAAGCAATATATATAGAAGAAGGCCCATTCTTAAAGAGGGTTAGACCTATGTCTATGGGAAGGGCTGGATTAATTCGAAGAAGGACCTCTCACATAACAGTTGTAGTAAAAGAAAAGACAGGAGGCGATATTGGGGCAAAAGACTAATCCAATTGGCTTTAGAGTTGGTATAACCAAAGATTGGTATTCAAGATGGTTTGATGATAAAAACCTTGATAAAAAATTATGGGAAGATATCACAATTAGAAGGTATCTTTCTGAAAGATTAAAAGACGGTTGGGTTTCGCGAATTGAAATAGAAAGAAGTTCAAAAAAATTAAGAATAATTATTAATACTGCTCGGCCAGGGATAGTTATTGGTAGAGGGGGTGCGGAGGCAGAATCATTAATTCAAGAAATTAAAAAAATAATTGAAAGAGATGTTCAGATAGATGTTAAGGAGGTAAAGTTTCCAGAGCTTGACGCAAAATTAGTGGCTTTTAATATTGCCCGTCAGATAGAAAGAAGAACAGCATATAGAAGGGCGATGAAAAGGGCAGTCCAGAATGCAATGAGGATGGGAGCAAAAGGAATAAAAGTCCAATGTGCAGGCAGGCTTGGTGGAGCTGAAATTGCAAGAAGAGAATGGTATCGAGAGGGCAGGGTTCCTCTTCATACCTTAAGAGCAGATATTGATTATGCAACAGATACAGCAGTTACTACTGCAGGTACTATTGGAGTAAAGGTTTGGGTATTTAGAGGGGAGGTACAATAATGTTAATGCCTTCGAGGGTTAAATACAGAAAACAGCAACGTGGAAGAAGAAAGGGAAAATCTAAAGGTGCGAATAAACTTGATTTTGGAGAATTTGGACTTCAAGCCCTTGAATCAAGCTGGATTTCTGCGAAGCAGATAGAAGCGGCGAGGGTAGCAATTACAAGATATTTAAAGAGAAGTGGAAAACTATGGATAAGAATGTTTCCTGATAAACCATTCACAAAAAAACCAGCTGAGACTAGAATGGGAAAGGGCAAAGGTGCACCTGAGTACTGGGTTGCCGTCGTTAAAAGTGGCAGAGTTCTCTTTGAATTAACAGGAGTTAATGAGGATACAGCAAGGGCGGCTTTAAAACTTGGTGCTTCGAAGCTCCCTATTAAAACAAGATTCATAAAAAGGCAAGGAGTAGTATAGTGAATGCAAAAGAATTGAGGGAATTAACAGACGAAGAATTGTCATCAAAATTACATGATTTTAGAGAAGAACTTTTTACACTTAGATTTCAAAAAGTGTTGGGGAATCTTCAGAGTCCTTCTCAATTTACTAAGTTGAAACGAGAAATAGCAAGGATCCTTACTGTTATGAAAGAAAAGGGGAAGAAGATATGAAAAAGAGAAAAATAGGGAAGGTAGTCAGTGATAAGCCGGATAAAACTATACTTGTGGAAGTCGAAAGAATTGTGAAGCACCCCTTTTATAAAAAATATATAAAGACGAGAAAAAAGTTTATGGTACATGATGATAAAAATCAGGCAAAATTAGGAGATATTGTTGAGATAGTAGAAGTAAGGCCTTTTTCAAAGAATAAGAGATGGAGACTGGTAAAAATAATTGAAAAGAGTGAAGGGGAGTTATGATACAGGAAAATTCAAGATTACTGGTTGCTGATAATTCAGGTGCAAAATTAGCAAGATGTATAAAAGTTCTTGGCGGCTCGCGAAGGAAGTATGCCTCTATAGGTGATATTGTTGTGGTAACCGTCAAAGATGCAATTCCTGCTAGTCCGGTTAAAAAAGGAACAGTGCAGAGAGCAGTGGTAGTTAGAACTAAAAAAGAGATAAGAAGAAAAGATGGCTCCTATGTTAGGTTTGATGAGAATGCTTGTGTTTTGATAGATCAAAATAAAGAGCCAAAGGCAACAAGGATTTTTGGGCCAGTTGGCAGAGAGCTGAGAGAGAAACATTTTATGAAAATAGTTTCCCTCGCTTCGGAGGTCGTATGAGGATAAAAATTAAAAAAAATGACACAGTAAAAATAATTTCAGGCAATTATCGTGGCAAAACAGGAAAAGTAAAAATGGTTGACCCTAAGGGAAAAAAAGTGATTGTCGAGGGTGTCGCAATTACAACAAGACATAAAAGGGCAACCAAAATGGGTGAGGTTGGTGGTAGAATACAACAGGAATCAGCGATAGATATTTCCAAGGTGATGCTTGTCTGCCCAAGATGTGGAGAAGCAGCGAGGGTAGGCATAACAATACTTGATAATGGAGATAGAGTAAGGTATTGTAAAAAATGCAAAGAGATAATTGATTAGGAGTAGAAATGAGTTATTTACCTAGAATAAAACAAATGTATGTAGAAAAAGTTGTTCCCGTATTAGTTAAAAAATTTAAATACAAAAATGCTATGGAAGCACCGAAATTAGAAAAAATTGTTATTAACACAGGTGAAGGTGAGATATCAAGGGATTCGAAATTAATGTCGGCAGTAGAAAGGGATCTTGCAATAATCACAGGCCAAAAACCACAGCTAAGAAGAGCAAAAAGAGCAGTATCAAATTTTAAGATAAGAAAAGGAATGCCTGTTGGTTTTAAAGTTACACTTCGAGGAAGCCGAATGTTTGAATTTTTTGATCGGTTTGTTAATTTTGCAATACCAAGGATAAGAGATTTTAGAGGGTTAAACCCTTATTCTTTTGACGGAAGGGGAAATTATACCCTGGGTGTTAATGAACAATTAATTTTTCCAGAGATAGAATATGATAAAGTTCAGCATATCTTTGGAATGGATATTACATTTGTAACTACAGCAAAAACCGATGAGGAGGCCAGGGAAATGTTAAAGGGACTGGGAATGCCTTTTAAAAGGACTGAGGAGAAATAATGGCTAAGAAAGCATTGATTGAGAAATCAAAAAGGGAACCAAAATTTAAGGTTAGAAAGAAAAATAGATGCAAGAGGTGCGGAAGATCAAGGGGATATTATCGTGACTTTGGGTTGTGTAGAATCTGTTTAAGAGAGCTAGCTTTAAAGGGTGAAATCCCTGGATTGAAAAAGGCAAGCTGGTGAAGGAGCTAAAATGATAACGGATCCGATTAGCGATATGATTATCAGGATTAAAAATGCTGTAAAGTCAGGAAAGAAGCATGCCTCAATTCCTGCTTCTGGTGAAAAGAAGGAAATAGCTAAAATCCTTTTCGAAGAAGGCTATATAGCCAATTATGAGTTTAAGGAAGATAATAAACAAGGTATTATCAAGATTAGTTTTAAATATGTAGATGGAGAACCTTCTATTAGTGGATTGAAAAGGATCTCAAAACCTTCCAGAAGGGTTTATGTAAATACAAAAAATATTCCTCTTGTGAAGAGTGGATATGGAGTAGCTATCATATCAACATCAAAAGGTATAATGAGTGATGCAAATGCCAGGAAAAATAATGTAGGAGGGGAAGTCCTCCTTTATGTTTGGTAGGAGGTATTAATGTCAAGGATAGGAAAGAAACCAGTAAATATACCTGACGGTGTAAAGGTGGAAATAAAAGGGCATAAAGTCACTGTGATAGGGCCAAAAGGGACACTTAGCCGTGAGTTCCATCCAAATATAAAAATAAAGATTGAAAATAATCAGGTAAAAGTTGAGAGAAAGAATGATATGAAGTTTAATAGAGCCCTTCATGGGATGGTTAGGGCGATGATAAGCAATATGATAACTGGAGTTAAGGATGGATTTGAAAAAAGACTTGAAATACATGGTATGGGATATAGAGCCCAGCTTGATAAGGATAAGAAACTTATTCTTCAAATAGGATATTCAAATCCTGTAGAAGTTACACCATTCGAAGGGATAAATTTTAAGGTTGAAGGCACAAACAAGATTATAATTTTTGGTATAGATAAGGAAAAAGTGGGTGAACAAGCTGCCAAGATACGGGCTTTAAGGAAGCCAGAACCCTACAAGGGGAATGGAATAAGGTATGAAGGAGAATATGTGAGAAGGAAAATAGGGAAGAAGGGGGCATAGGTGAATACGACGAAGAAGAAAACGTATATGAGAAAAAGAAGGCACCTTAGACTACGGAAGAAAGTTTTTGGTACTCGTGAAAGGCCACGTCTCTCGGTTTATAAATCTCTTAATCAAATTTATGCCCAGATTATCGATGACTTAAAGGGTGTTACTTTGTTATCAGTGTCTTCACTTTCTCCAGAAATTAAAGACAAATTAAAAGGAAAAAATAAGACTGAGAAGTCAAAGGCTGTAGGTGATCTACTTGCAAAAAAGGCATTAGAAGGCGGAATAAAAAAGGTTATTTTTGATAGAGGCGGCTTCAAATACCATGGGAGAATTAAGACACTTGCTGAAGCTGCAAGAAAAGCAGGCTTAAAATTTTAGGAGGTGGGATGGTTGAAAAGAAAAAAAAGGATAGGATTGATCCACGAGACCTTGAGTTAGAAGATAGAACAGTATATATCGGGAGAGTTTCTAAAGTAGTTAAAGGTGGAAAGAGATTTCGCTTCACTGCCTGGGTTGTTGTTGGTGACCGAAACGGGCATGTAGGAATTGGTCATGGGAAGGCCCATGAAGTTCCAGAAGCAATTAGAAAGGCAAAAGAAACAGCCAGAAAAAATCTTATTAACGTCCCCAGGTATGGCACAACCATTCCTCACCAGACGATACACAAATATAAAGCAAGTAGAATTCTTTTAAAGCCAGCGACCCCTGGTACAGGTATAATTGCCTCTGATCCAGTGAGGGCTGTGATCGAACTAAGTGGAATAAAGGACATTTTAACAAAGTCCATTGGTTCTAATAGTACTATAAACCTTATAAAGGCAACTTTTAGAGGGTTACAAGAGATTTCAACACCTGAGGTATACAGTAAAAAAAGAGGTAAAAAAGTGGAAGAAATTCTCAAAGGAAGAAGGAGGTTCCAGGTTGCAGAAAATGTTGAGGGTTAAATTAGTAAAGAGTGGAATTGATAGACCTTTTAAGCAGAAAAGAACGTTGAAGGCACTTGGGCTTAGAAAGCTTAATAGCATAGTGGTACTTCCAAATAATCCTCAGGTAAGAGGAATGATAGATAAAGTAAAACATCTTGTACAAGTGGAGGAAATTGATGGGGATTGAACTAAATGAGTTGAGACCCCCTAGGGGTTCTATAAAAAAGAAGAAAAGAAAGGGTAGAGGACCTGGATCAGGTGTTGGAAAGACTGCGGGCAGAGGACAAAAAGGACAAAAGTCAAGGAGCGGAGGAGCAAAGCCATCTACCTTTGAAGGTGGACAGATGCCCATTATAAGGAGGTTACCAAAAAAGGGTTTTTCTAATCCTTTCAAGAAGAAATATGATATAATTAATCTTGAACAGTTGAACCGTTTTGAGGATAACACTGAGATTACGCCTGAACTCCTTGAAGATAAGGGCCTTATATCTGGGAAAAGACCCTTAAAGATTCTTGGTAAAGGAAATCTAGAGAGAAAAATCACTGTAAAAGCCCATAAATTTTCCAATAGTGCTGTTGAAAAAATTGCCTCAAAGGGTGGAAAGGCAATTCAGATATGATAAAGGCTTTTGGTGATATATGGAAAATAGGTGATTTAAGAAAGAAATTGCTTTTTACCCTGGGTATAATTGCCGTATACAGATTTGGGAGTCACATTCCTTTACCAGGGATTGATACTGCTGTTCTTGCCCAAGTCTTCCAGAGTATGAGGGGATCTGTGATGGGTCTTTATGATATTTTTGTGGGTGGTAATCTTAGCAGGGCAACTATCTTTGCCTTAGGTATAATGCCTTACATAAGTGCTTCTATTATACTTCAGATACTTGGGGCGACTATTCCTTATTACCAAAAACTTATTAAAGAAGGAGAAGAAGGTAGAAGGAAAATAAACCAGCATACGAGGTATCTAACAGTGGCTATTGGTATTGTCCAATCGACTGGAATATCAATATTTCTGGAAAGTATGAAGGCTGCTGGAGGTGCACCCGTTGTCCCATTCCCGGGTGTATTTTTTAGATTTTCCACCATTCTCACATTAACAGCTGGTACAATATTTATTATGTGGTTAGGAGAATTAATTACTGATAAGGGCATTGGCAATGGTATTTCACTTATTATTATGATAGGGATACTTGCAAGGTTCCCTGCCCAAACACTGAATTTTATAAGAATGCTTCGCTCTGGTGCCTTGAGCTGGGTGTTTGGTCTTGCTTTTGTACTATTTGCCTTTTTTATAACTATGGCAGTTGTACTTGTTACACAGGCACAAAGAAGAATTCCAGTCCAATATGCCAAAAGAGTTATTGGAAGAAAAATTTATGGAGGGCAGTCAACTCATCTTCCTCTCAATGTTAACGCTGCGGGTATAATACCTATAATATTTGCCCAATCAGCTCTTATGCTCATCCCAACATTTGCAGGATTCTTTAGAAATCAAGCCTGGGCCCAGACTATCGTGTCAATATTAAGCCCTGGTGGATTATTATATAATTCTTTATACGTAATTTTGATAATTGCATTTGCATATATCTATACTGCTATAGTAATTAACCCAAATGAGTTAGCCGATAATATGAAAAAATATGGTGGTTTTATACCAGGAATAAGACCTGGAAAACAAACAGCAGATTATATTGATAAGGTTATGAGCAGGATTACTCTTCCTGGTGCAGTATTTTTTGCTTTTATTGCTGTGTTACCCACACTTTTAATTAATAAGTTCCATTTACCCTTCTATTTCGGAGGTACTTCTTTGCTAATTATAGTTGGTGTTGCACTTGATACTATTCAGCAACTTGAAAGCCAACTCTTGATGAGACATTATGAAGGATTTGTAAGAAAAGGAAGGGTAAGAGGGAGAAGAAGGTGAGATTGGTTTTCATTGGTCCTCCGGGAGCAGGTAAAGGTACACAGGTTTTGAAACTTTCGAGAGAATATGGAGTAGAAGTTTTTTCTACTGGTGAGGCGTTTAGAAAACATATATACGAAGGAAGTGAGATGGGGAAGAAGGCTGAAGAGTATGTGAAGAAGGGATTATTGGTCCCTGATGATATTGTTTTAGACATAGTAAAACAATTTGTGGATAATAAAGATAACTTTATAATGGACGGGTTTCCCCGAAATGTTTATCAGGCAGAGATATTTGATGATTTTTTAAATGAAAGGGGACTTGCATTAGATGGCGTTGTATATATATTTTTAGACGAAGATCAGGTTGTGAATAGATTAAAATATAGGATTGTTTGCCCTAAATGTGGTGCTGTTTATAATATGAAGACTTCCCCTCCACGCAAAGATATGATATGTGATGTTTGTGGAACAAAACTTAAAAAAAGGGTTGATGATTCTGATGAGGTTATTAGGAATAGATATAAGGTTTATGTTAAGGAAATATCACCTCTTGTAGATTACTATGATAGGAAGGGGATTCTTTTTAAAGTGGACGGTATAGATAAACAGGAAGATGTGTATAAAAAGATAAAGGAATTATTAAAAATTGGGTGAAAAAGGTATACAGGTCAAAGGAACTGTTGTTGACAAATTACCCGACTCAAGATACAGGGTGAAACTTGAGCTGAAGGGTGAACCAATAGTTCTTGCCTATATTTCAGGGAAGATGAGAATGCACTACATAAAGATAGAAATTGGAGATAAGGTTATCGTTGAACTCTCTCCTTACGATTTGACAAAGGGAAGAATAATATTCAGGGAGAAATAGGAGGATAAATGAAGGTAAGAGCAAGTGTGAAAAAAATGTGTCCACATTGTAAGATTATAAAAAGAAAAGGTGTTGTAAGGGTAATATGTAAGAACCCTAAACATAAGCAAAGACAAGGATAGGAGGATAAGTGGCGAGAATAGCTGGGGTAGATCTTCCCGCAAATAAAAGAATTTTTATAGGTCTAACGTATATATATGGTATTGGCAGAACAACGGCTGAAAAAATTATTGAAAAAGCCGGAGTTGACAGGATGAAAAAAATAAAAGACCTTACTGATAAGGAGATAGATAAAATAAGAAAGGTAATTGAGAATGAATACAAGGTAGAGGGTGCACTAAAGGCTGAAATAAAGCAGAACATAAAGAGGCTTATTTCCTTGAAAAGTTACAGGGGAATAAGGCATGTTCGTAGTCTTCCTGTTAGAGGCCAGAGAACAAGAACAAATGCGAGAACAAGAAAAGGCCCTAGAAGAAGTGCTATCGCCCTTAAAAAGAAAGCGGGTAAAAAGTAATAAAAGGAGGCAGGATGGCAAAGAGGCGTTCTAAGAAAAAAATAAAAAAGGTAGACCCTGAGGGTGTTGTACATATACACTCCTCTTTTAATAACACTATAATAACTGTGACAAATAATAAAGGAGATACTATTTCCTGGGCAAGTTCAGGTACAATAGGCTACAAGGGAAGTAAAAAAAGTACACCATTTGCTGCTTCTATTGCTACAGAAAAGGCAGTAAAAGAAGCAATGAATCTTGGAATGAGAGCTGTAGAGATATGGATAAAGGGCCCAGGAAGTGGTAGAGAGGCTGCTATTAGATCCGTTCAAGCAGCTGGGATGAAGATTACAGCCATTAAAGACGTTACCCCTATTCCTCATAATGGTTGTAGGCCTCGTAAAAAGAGGAGGGTGTAGTTATGGCAAGGTATACTGGTCCAAGGTGCAGACTATGTAGAAGAGAGGGGATGAAACTTTTTCTTAAGGGAGAAAAATGCTATACCCCAAAATGCCCCTTTGAGATACCCGATGAGAAAAAACGTAAAAGGAGAACTTTTTCGCCAGGTGAGCCACCAAAGAAATATAGATCCAGGGTTACCAACTATGGAGTTCAGTTAAGAGAGAAACAAAAGGTTAAAAGAATTTATGGGATGCTTGAGAATCAATTTAAGAATTTGTTCAAGAAGGCAGAAAGAATGAATGGGGTAACAGGTGAAAATTTACTTTCTCTTCTTGAGAGAAGGCTTGATAATGTAATTTTTAGGTTAGGTTTGGCAATGTCCAGAACTCAGGCAAGGCAGCTTGTTACTCACGGTCATTTTATTGTAAATAGTAGAAAAACCGATATACCCTCTTTTCTTGTAAAAAAAGGTGATATAATTGAGATAAAGGAGAGTAGTAAATCTATAAATGCGATAAAGGCAGCACTTGAAAAAGAAATTGAAATTCCTGATTGGATAAAATTTGATAGGAAAAATCTTAAGGCTGAGATAATAGATTTACCTAAGAGATCTCATATTAGCTATCCAATTGAGGAGCATCTTATTGTTGAGTTGTATTCTAAGTAAAGGAGGAGAATTTATATGAAGATAAGGCCGATAAAAATGCCTTCGGGAGTTATTACTGAAGAGAAGAATGAGAAGTATGGAAGATTTATTTTGACTCCTCTGGAAAGAGGCTTTGGTATTACAATAGGCCACGCACTTAGAAGGATGTTAATTTCTTCAATTCAGGGTGCAGCTATTACAGCGGTTAAAATTGAAGGTATATACCATGAGTTTTCCACAATTCCTGATGTCGTGGAAGATGTTCCAGAAATTATATTGAATATTAAAAAAGTAAGGCCTAGAATACTCGGTGGGGCAGTTCCTAAAATTGTTTATCTTGATAAGAAGGGTAAATGCGAAGTCACTGCTAAAGATATCCAGACAACAGAGGGTATAGAGATTGTTAACCCTGATCTTCACATTGCTACAATGGGAGAGAACGGGAAGCTCAAAATGATGTTGAAGGTGGACATAGGAAAAGGATATGTTCCTCAGGAATTATTGAAAGACGAGGAGATGCCCGAAGGTACTATTTTTCTTGATGCTAATTTTTCTCCTGTTTTACGAGTAAAGTACCATGTTGAGGATGAGAGAGTTGGCTATAGAACAGATTTCGAAAAGTTGATTATTGAATTGTGGACAGATGGAAGTGTTATCCCCGATGAGGCATTAAGCCTTGCTGCACAAATTCTTAAGGAGCATCTTGAGTTAGTGAGCTTCGAAGAGAAGTTTGTTGAGGAAGTTTCTGAGGGAGAAAAGAAAGGAGTTGATAATTTAAGAAAAATACTTCAGAAGAGCGTTGAAGAATTAGAATTAAATAATAGGATTATGAATGTTTTAAGGAAAGAAAGGATTATTACAATAGCAGATCTTGTATCAAAAAGCCCTGATTATATGCTTAATCTGAAAAATTTTGGCAAGAAATCATTAAATGAACTCAACGATATTCTAAAACAATACGATTTAAGTCTTGGAATGGATGTGGAAAAATACATTGGAGGTAAGCGTGAGACATAGAAAGAAGACATTGAAATTGGGGAGAACGGCGTCGCATAGAAAAGCCCTTATGAATAATATGGTCGCATCACTCATTCTTGCTGAATCAGTGAAGACTACTGATACAAGAGCAAAGGCATTAAAATCATATGCGGAACATATAATACACCTGGCTAAAGATGCAGATATATCAAGGAAGAGACAGCTTATAAAAATACTTAACAACAGGAACGCATATAATAAGTTGCTACAGGATATAGTTACAAGATATGCCGACAGAACCGGTGGGTACGTGAGGGTGGTCAAACTGGGATTTAGAAGGGGAGACGGAAGTCCTACAGCCATTGTTGAGCTTGTCCAATAGATGGATTAAAGTGAATTAAGAAAATCGAAGAGCAGGCATTTAAATTTTGCCAGCTAGATGATTTATCGTGCAGTTGATATTTTAAATATCTTAGTGATTATTAAATAATATGGATGACTATATACAACAAATTGAAGCAAGTTTAGAAAAACAGACAAGATATATTTCTAATTTGAGAAATAAATATGAAGATAAAGAAAAATTTTCTATTTTTTTTGAAATTCTTAAGAAAAGATTTCTTATTTCTAGACTGACTTCCTTAAGTGACAAAAAAGACATAATTTACTTCATTTTTCAAAAAGAATTTAGAAGATTACTTGATCAACTTTATAAAGAATATATGAATTTCTTAGTAGGGAAAAAAGAAGAATTCGAATATTTCCTGGACAAGTTTGAAACTGATGTAGCAAAATATATTGAATATTATGCACAAGCCAGTGGCGACATCTATTTAATAGAAGTTGCGATTAGAAAGTATTATTTGCAAAAGGCTAAAGATAAGGATATTAATAGATTCCTTAGTAGATTAAATCTTATATTCGGAGTGATAAGGAAAATATTAAAGAAGAGTATAGCAGATGAACACATTTCACGATACCTTGAAAGGTCCTTGTATTCAAAAGAGAGAATAGATAACTTAGGATGGGACTCATTTAGAAAAAATAAAAAAGATATATGGATTGTAGATTTTTTTGAGGAGTTTGAAGATTTATTTTTTGATTGGAGCGAAATTTCCTTGCAAGAGAATCATAGCAATGAATATGTAGAAGAACCCCCTGATGCAAAGCAAATCTTTGAAAATGTAAAGAAACAGCTTGAGAAGGTTCTAACTAATATTGATTCTAACGACGCAGAGGTCGTTATTGACAATCTAAACAGGATTGAATCCTCAATAAAAATAGGGAAAGGAATTTTAAGAGGTGTCTTCAAAGTTGAGCCTTCTAAAAACAGAAGTGAAAAGGTGAAATTGCCAAGAATTCTTAATTATGTTGGTGAGGATATTAAAGAGAAATTAAAGAGTAGAAAAGAAATAATATTAAATAAATTAGAAGAGAAAAAGTTCAGAGGAATTCCTGCTGATTTATTCAGGAGGAAGATGTTTATAAAGACATTGGATTTCGATAAATTTAGAGAGAGAATAGAGAATTTTTACTATAATACGTTTGAGCCTGCTGTTTACCATAAAATCTTTGAAAGTATGATACGGATCTGGCCTGATGGTGATTTTAAAAATTTATGCAAGGACGAAGCCAGATGGATTGGGATGAAAGCAAGGGAAGGAGCAGTATTGTCTTTCCCTGACTTAAAGCTACATAAAAAAGAAAGCATTCATTTCGATTTTTGGCAGATTGCAAGGGCTGTGACAATATTAGTTTATGATATAAGAGGTTCCACATTTATGGGTGAGAAACTACATTCTGCTGAAAAAGAAGAAGGTATCAGAAAACACTTTCAAAAACAATTAATCGATATTGCACTGAAATATGGGGGTTTCCCCGTAAAAGATACAGGTGATGGAGGAATAGTTCTTTTCTCAAAAAATAGTCATATATTGTATATGGACTTTAATAGATATAGACTTGGGGATAAAGTCCCAGAGGAGTTTACATTAAAACCTTCATTGGATTCCCCAGTCAGGGCAGTTTTGTGTGCCAAAGATATGATATTAGAAGCAGAGAAATTCGTGAAGGATAATCTTAAAAACTACGAGGATTGGTTTAAAGAAGTAAAAGAGAGAAAGATAGAATTTCACGGTATTAGCTATGATAAACTTCCACCTGAATTCAAAAAAATATTCCAAATAGGCATAGGTATTGCGACGGGGCAGCAAGGTGTTGATATTTCCTTTGGGATAAACGCCTTTGGGGAGCCAGATGTAACAGGTAACCTGGTAAGAAATGCCAACCTTTATTCGAAAGCAAAGGATCCTAATCAATCGGTTATTATAGCGGACGCAAGAACAATTTATTCCTTTCTTTTTTCCCTCTCTGATTTTGAGCCTATAACAGATTCGGGCTCTTTTAAAGGAAGTGACCCCGATAATATAGAAAAAAAATTAGTTAAGGAGATAAAGGAATGGTATAATGGATTTGATGGTCAGTATAGAGTTAAAAAATATGGTGTTGATATTTCAAGAATAGCAGCTAAAATAAATGGAATAAAAGGTGCTCAAATTGATGAAACTCATATACCAGAGAAAAGGGTAATCATTAAATCGGAAAAAGAAATTTTTGACACAAAAGCTGGTAAAATAAAAATATTCTATCAGATATTACCTGAAGGAGGATAATTAGTGAATTTACCAACTAAATATGAGCCAAAACAGGTTGAAGAAAAGTGGAGGAAATATTGGGAGGAGAAAAAAATATTTGTGGCAAATGCAGACTCTGATAAGCCTAAATATTCTATAGTGCTTCCACCGCCCAATGTTACTGGGATTTTAACGATAGGCCATGTATTGAATCACGCCATTCAAGATGTTTTAATAAGATTTAAGAAAATGCAAGGATACGAAGTTCTTTTGCTCCCTGGTACTGATCACGCAGGGATTGCAACGCAAAATGTAGTGGAAAGGAAATTACGAGAAGAAGGTAAGACACGTTTCGATCTTGGACGGGAGGCATTTGTTAAGGAAGTATGGAAGTGGGAAAAGGAATATCATGATAGGATTGTAACTCAAATGAAAAAATTAGGGCTTGCTTGTGATTGGACAAGGGAACGATTTACCCTCGATCCAGCATATGCAAGGGCTGTTAAACACACCTTTGTAAAGTTATATGAAAAGAAGTATATCTACAAAGGTGAATATATAATAAATTATTGCCCCCGGTGTAAAACAGTAATCTCAAACGAAGAGGTAGAATATGAAGAGGAAAACAGTAGTCTATGGTACATAAATTATCCATTGAAAGATGGTGGATATATTACAGTTGCCACAACTAGACCTGAGACTATGCTTGGTGATACCGCTATAGCTGTTAACCCTCACGATAAGAGATACAAAAACTATATAGGTAAAGTTGCAATACTCCCAATTATGAACAGAGAAATACCAATTATTGCAGATAAACAAGTTGATAAAGATTTTGGCACAGGCGCCGTAAAGATTACTCCAGCCCATGACCCCAATGATTTTCAGATAGGTATAAAGCATAAACTCGATAGGATCATTGTAATAGATAAAAATGGTAAAATAAATAAAAATGGTGGTAAATATGAGGGGCTTGATAGATTTGAGGCAAGGAAAGAGATAGTAAGAGATCTCACATCGTTAAATCTTTTAGAGAAGATAGAACCACATATTCATTCTGTGGGTCATTGTAGTAGATGCCATACGACTATTGAGCCATATATTTCCACTCAATGGTTTGTTAAGATGGCGGATCTTGCTGCAAAAGCAAAGAAGGTTGTGAAGGAGGGGAAGATAAAGTTCTTTTTACCTCGTTGGGAAAAGGTTTACTATCATTGGCTTGATAATATTGTGGATTGGGTCATTTCAAGACAATTATGGTGGGGGCACAGAATACCTGTTTTTTATTGCAAGGACTGTGGAGAAATTATTGTAAGTGAAGAAGATGTAAAAAAATGTCCCAAATGTGGTTCTACCAATATTGTTCAAGAGGAAGATGTTCTTGATACATGGTTTTCATCATGGCTATGGCCTTTTGCCACAATGGGATGGCCTGATCAAACAGAAGATTTAAAAAAGTTTTTCCCCACGGACACTCTCGTTACAGCATGGGATATAATTTTTCTCTGGGTCGCACGTATGATAATGTCTTCGTTGGAATTTATGGATGATGTTCCTTTCACAGATGTTTATATTACCGGTCTGGTTAGAGATGAGAAGAGAAGGAGATTTTCGAAATCACTTGGCAATTCACCCGATCCAATGAATTTGATTGAGAAATATGGTGCTGATGGTTTAAGAATAGGTTTACTTCTAATTACACCAGAAGGTAAAGATGTAATTTACTCAGAAAAAAGTATAGAGACAGGAAGAAATTTCCTCAATAAATTGTGGAACGCATCAAGGTTTATACTTTCTAACAGGGAAGAACAGAAACCAGGAATAGAGGATATAGCTTTAAAAAGAATAGATAGGTGGATAATTTCAAGGATAACGAATACAATTATTGAAGTGGATAATGCCCTAAATAACTTTAGAATAAACGAAGCAGTAAAAATAATATATGAGAGATTCTGGTTTGAGTATTGTGATTGGTACATTGAGATGATCAAGCCTTTTCTCTATTCTCAGAATCAAGAGAGTAAAGAATCATCGTTAGCAGTTGCATTATGGTCCCTTGATAATTTTCTTAAATTACTTCATCCATTCATTCCATTTATCACAGAAGAGATATACCACTATTTTTATGAGGGTAGCAGCTCAATTTCTCAAACAGAATGGCCTTATTCTGAAAAGACACTTATCGATAAAAATATTGAGGGAGAGATTAACTACTTAAAGGAATTTGTTGAAAAAGTAAGAAATATCAGGGGTGAATTTAACATACCTCCCGGGAAAAAAGTCAACGTTATATTAAAGGGAAAACAAAGATATGTAAACTTGATAGAAGAGGAAGAGATATGGATAAAGCAGATTGGTGGTATAGAAGATATAAAAGTAGGTGAACATATTGCCCATTCAGCTTTTATTACGATGAAAGGCCTTGAAGCATTTGTTCCATTAGAGGGGATTATTGACTATGAGAAGGAAAGAAGGCGATTGAAAAGGGAAGTAGAATCTTTGAAAAGTGAGATTGAAAAGATCACAAAGAAGATGAGTAATAAAAAATTCCTTGAAAAGGCACCCCCTCAAATAGTTAAAAAAACAAGGGAGAAAGAAAAACTTTTCAAAGAAAAACTGGGAAAAATAGAGAGAATCCTGGAGCATATATAAAAGTATTAAATCTAATGGTTTTCAATCAATTAAACTATCCGTATTTCACATTACTAAATGAAAAGCTTCAAATAATAATTGTATTTGTAGATTAATCCCATATTAAAACATCTTTATTGATGAAACAATTCTTTTATTTCTGTATCATACTTTAAAAGGAGGTATAAATGATAAAACTTAACAAAAGATTTGGAGATTACAGGAGGGATTACAATCCTGCTATTGATCTGAGAACCAAAATAATACAAATAACTCGGTAAAAACATTTAATAAGTAATATCCACCTTCATAGTAAACTGGATAGATAAAAATCTATCCAGTTTTTTCTTCACATATGTTTTAAAAAATGCACTAGTGAGTAGAATAAGTTACAAATAAAGTTTTAAGGCTTCTGCACAGACATTTCTGAGTATATATAGTTTGAACCAATGGGTTTATAATATTCATTGTCATAACCAACAGCCCAGAATTTAAATGTTCCTGTATTGGTGTAATCCTCAATGCCATCAGCAATGTCTATCTGATGGGCAAGTCCTTCATCAATTGTAATGGGTACTTGAACGAGTGTTGAGTCATTAGCAGGCAAAATAATCGGAGGAACAAATTCCGTTCCATCATAGATGAGCCATTCATTAATGGAGTAAAGTCTCCATGAAATCCCGGAAAGAGAGATTTCTTTCCCGGAATTTTCTTTAACCCATATACTCAAAGTTTCTGTTGCATTGCCTGTATCTCCGTAATTCCAACCGGAGGCACCTAGGTCTGGTATGAAAAAATCTACTCTGCCCGGATTGGCAAAAGAAATTTCAACCATTCCTTCATCAAAGTAAACAATGGTAGTTCCCTTTTCGCACCCAGAATTAACCATAATTATTATTGAAGTAAGAAAAAATATTTTTTTAATCATAATTCCTCCTTTTTGTATCGTTTTTTAATTATAAAAAATTTTATTTTGATGTCAATTGAATTTCTTATTTCTTATAAATCTTTCTTCAACTTCTCCGTAACTCCATTTTTTATTTTTTCTGCCTCTTTCCTTACATATTCTAAATGCTCATTTGCCTCTTTCTTTATTTTGGCAACAAAGCTTTGATCCTTTATAGACTTGAGATTTATTATTATATTCAAATAGGCGGATTCAGCCGCTCCTATTGCGCTGATTGCAGATACACCTGCATCACTTATCGAATTTTTGTTTCCCTTTTTAGCTGCAACTTCAATAAGTGGGATAATCTCTTTTGTTAACCTAAGGGTTTCAAGAGGAATAAGGGTGGCGCCCTTCGTTGCCTCTTCAATTATCTTTTCCCTTTCAATTTTTTCTTCCTCGGTTTTCCGTGGTAGTCTGAATGCATCCATCACTTTATTGAATGCCTCTGTATCTTCATCCATAAGATTCAGAAATTCATCTTTTATCTCCTGTAGTTTTATTGCAATATCATTCATTACAGAATACGCATCCTCATAACCCTTTTTTCCATAAGTAAGGTTTGCAACCATTGAGGAAAGAGCAGATGAAAGACTTCCAAGAAGGGCAGCAACACTTCCACCTCCCGGGGCTGGTGAATCTGATGAGAGGTCATCAATAAATTTATTTATCCCCATACCTGAGAGTATTCTTGGTTTTGCTATTCTATATTCAATTATTTTTTCCTCAGGTCTGAAGGGAGCAATTTGATCCATACCCATTGATAATACTGCTATATGGATAAGTTCCTCTTCTGGAACACCACTGCATTTTCCCTGTTTATCAAGAAAATGTCTTCCAGCTTGTATCATAGCTTCTTTTGGAATGAGGCCTACTAATTCACTCCCAGTAACCCTTAAACCAATCTTATCAGCCTCTTCGGAGGCAACTTCAAATAGTTTCCAGAGGGGGGTGATTTTGTAGTTAATTAGATTTACAGAAATTTGAGCAAAACCATACTCGGGAATATACCATCCTATTGCCTTGACTGCTTTCAACAACCCTGGGATTCTAACCTTATTTCCCTCTGCATTTTTATTTAATTTTCCCCTCTCTCGTATGGTAAAAGCAACCTTATTTGCACGTTTTTTATCCCTTGTATTAAGATTTAAATTATAGGCAATAAGGAATTCTCTGGCACCTATTATTGATGCACCTGACCTTGGATTGAAGATAGGTTTTCCAAAGTCCGGAGCCCATTCAGGGTCTTTTAATTTTTCTGGTAAACCTTCATATTCGCCCTTTCTTACATTAGAAAGGTCTTTTCTTTCGGGACGTGTTGCTGCTTCTTCATACAGATAAACAGGTATATTCAATTGTTCTGCAACCTTTTTACCAACATCTTTTGCAATTTCTATACAATCATTCATATTGACACCTGAAACAGGAACAAAGGGACATACATCTGTTGCACCCATTCGAGGGTGGGCACCTTTATGATTTCTCATATCTATTAATTCTGAAGCCTTCTTAATTGCCTTAAAGGCGGCTTCTTTGACACCTTCAGGTGAACCTACAAAGGTAACAACGGTTCTATTTGTATCTGCTCCAGGATCGACATCCAGAAGGACGACATCCTCCGTCTCTTCTATCTCTTTCGTAATAGCATTTATAATATCCATATTTCTGCCTTCAGAAAAATTTGGTACACATTCAACGATTCTATTGCCCTTTATTCCCATTTAGACCTCCTTATAACATCATCTTTCCTTTATAAATATTATTTTTTCGCCTTTTTTTATCATACCCAACTTTTCCCTTGCGAGCTTCTCTACATAATCAGGGTCATTCTTTATTCTGTAGATGGAACTTTCCATTATTATTTTTTCAGCCTTTAATCTTGTAAGTCTGGCAGAAAGCCTGTTTTCTTCTCTTTTTAATTTTATTAAGGAGATAAGACCGAACCTCCCACCAAAGATGTAAAATAGTATAGCAATAGTTAATATGAGGAATAAAAACTTCCTACCTTTTTTTGAAGATCTCTTCAATCCCATATTGGGCTGTATCTCCCAGTTCTTCTTCTATTCTTATTAATTCGTTATACTTCTCAATTCTTTCTGACCTTGAGAGTGACCCCGTTTTTATTTGGCCTGTTGACTTACCTACAGCAAGGTGTGCAATAGTTGTATCCACAGTCTCTCCTGAGCGGTGAGAAACGACTGTTCTCCATCCTGCCCTATGAGTAAACTCAATTGCATCGATTGTTTCGGAAAGAGTGCCAATTTGATTTAGTTTGATTAATACTGCATTGGATACATTTTCTGCTATGCCTCTTTTTATTCTTTTTATGTTCGTAACATAAATATCATCACCAACAATCTGTATTTTATCTCCGAGCTCTTTCTCCATAAGCACCCAGTTTTTCCAATCGTCCTCTGCGAGCCCATCCTCGATAGAGAGCAAAGGATATTTTTTTGTCCATTCCTTATAGATATTTATAATATCCTTAGCTGTCATTTGCTCACCTTCAAAAATATATTTTCCGTCTTTGTAGAAGTTACTTGCAGCTGGATCTATGCCAATAATAATATCCTGCCCCGGTTTATAACCTGCTTTTTTAATGGCCTCTACTATGAACTTAAAAGCCTCTTCATTGGAATTGAGCGTAGGTGCAAATCCACCCTCATCGCCAACGCCAGTGAATAAATTTTTTGATTTTAGAATGTTTTTAAGCGTATGGAATGTTTCCGCTGCATACCTTATTCCTTCTTTAAAGGAGGGTGCACCAATAGGAATAATAAGAAACTCCTGTATATCCAGATTATTATCTGCATGTTTACCCCCATTTATTACGTTGCATTGAGGGTATGGAAGGACAGTTGTCTCTGATCCCCCAATGTATTTATAAAGGGGAATATCGAGAAAATTAGCGGCGGCTTTTGCTACTGCCAGAGAGACCCCAAGGATAGCATTGGCCCCAAGTTTTGA
>Ga0190349_1000067_pt1 | contig 37590 bp, 42 predicted proteins | sample 48721378_MG_FD_179798 | JGI IMG/M metagenome (GOLD analysis project Ga0190349, IMG submission 179798) | Hydrothermal vent microbial mat bacterial communities from Southern Trench, Guaymas Basin, Mexico - 4872-13-7-8_MG | ecosystem: Environmental > Aquatic > Marine > Hydrothermal vents >...
TAACAGTACTTAGTGAAAAGATTAACAATAATATATTCATAAGCAAAATATACCAAAACTTGGTATTATGTCAATTGGTAAAAACTATCTTGCCATTCAGGTAAGGTTATTTTGAAGAGTTAAACGACGTGAAAATCTCGCCGTTTGTCTTTAGTTTGTTTTTTTGGTTTTCTAAATCCCGGTCTTTTATTAAGAAAAGACTCATGATTTTTGTGTCTTTCTTTTCTCCTTGCATTTCGTTCTATACTTCTTCTACCTTTGTATAAAATCCCTTTTGACTATTCATATATTTATGGTAAGAATAATGAAAAAATTTTTTACTTAAGTAAAAAATTTTTTTTATTTGTCAAATTTTAGTCTGATAAGATAACCAACTATTTTATACTATCGTAATAACTTAATAATCAAGTAACTAAGTATAACATATCCCATTACTTTTCTGTATTAAAGTTCAATTATTAGGCAAAAAAGTGAAAAGAAATTTTTTTTTGCTTGACAAAAGTTAAATTTTATATTATAAAATTTATATGGAAATAATATATTGGGGCACAAGAGGGTCAATCCCATCTCCTGGGCGAGATACAGTTGTGTATGGAGGGAATACACCTTGTGTAGAAGTTAGGCTTAAGGACAAAACTGAAATTATTATTGATGCAGGGAGTGGCATTAGAAAGCTTGGAGATAAACTACTTAAGGAAAAAATAAAGGAGATACATCTTTTTATTACACATTCACATTGGGATCATATTCAGGGATTCCCATTTTTTGTTCCTGCATACATAAAAGGGTACAAAATACATATATATGGTGCCTCTCCCACATTTGGCAGACTCATAAAGGTCCTTTCTGGCCAGATGAAATTTTTGTATTTTCCAGTTGAATTTCACAATCTTGCTTCAGCTATTGATTATAGAAAGATAAACAAGGGTGGTATAGATATCGGTGGTATTCATATTACTGTCATAAGAACAAATCATCCACTTGAAACACATGCGTTTAAATTTCAAGAAGGCAATAAGACATTTGTTTTTATGACAGATAACGAACTCGATTCACAAGATATTGCAACTATTCCCATCAAAGATCATCTGAAATTTGTTGAGGGGGCAGATATCCTTGTGCATGATGCACAGTACCTTAAAAAAGAAATACCACTCCATAAAAATTGGGGCCATTCTTCATGGGAGAGTGCGGTTGCGTTTGCCAACAAGGCTGGTGTAAAAAACCTTTATCTTTTTCATCATGACCCCAACAGAACCGATAAAGAGATCAATTTAATTGTAAAAAAGGCAAAGGAGCGCTCTAAGAAAACTAAGGTTTTTGGCGCAAAAGAAGGAAAGTCTCTGATCCTGTAATCCCTCTTTCTTATTTTTCTATTTTCATAAATATTAGTCTCTCTTATTTCCCATTTTTTCTATTCTGGTTATTATTAAGAAAAGCCTTTCCTCACGATTTACAGTCTTTCCCCAATGTCCTCATTCTGAGGAGCGTAGCAACGTGAGAATCTCGCAGTTAATGTCCTTAGTCACGATTCACGAATCACGGTCTTTTTACTTCCCACTTCTCCTACCTTGCTCTTCGTTCTATATCGACCCTACCTCATCTGACTGAATAGAATGGCAAAAAAGAAAAAAATATATGAACCAGAAAGATGAGATTTATGTCTTGTCGTTTGTCTTTGCTATATTCTGTCTCCTGTATCCTGCCCTTTGTGCCCTCCTTTGCGTCTTGACTACATTTTGACTATATTACCCGCCTTTATGTCTTTAGTAAAATTTAAAATTTAGAGACTGACACCAACTTAGATTATCTCAATTATTTCAGGGATATTGGCAGATTTTCTATATCTTCTTTCAATGGGGATCAAAATAATAAAATAAATGAATAGAAGACCTAAACCACCTATAAAGCCATATATATCCTTGTGAAATAGAATAGTCCCAAAAATCACGCCTACTACAAGAAGTATTACTGGAATTGTGAAGTTAATAAATACTGTATTCCATCCAATTCTGTCGGGTATTTTGACCTTGACCTGGTCATTAATACTCGCACCAATTTTATTCCTTACTTCTATTACCCTTGAGGATGTTACACAGATTGATTTCATTGGACAGGTGCTGCAGGCTGAGCTGGATACATAATTAATTGCTACAGATGCCATATTATCCTTGTATACCTTTTTAACCAGACCTGTATCAATCATTTTTTACTCCTAAGAATGCTTCTTTCGCCCTGTATGAACTTCTTACTAAAGGTCCAGAAACTACGAATTTGATACCCACCCTATATGCATACTCCTCATATTTTTTGAAAGTATCGGGATGTACATATTCTCTCACAGGGTAATGCCTTATGGAAGGTTGCAAATATTGACCTATAGTAAGAATATCGCAATTTACATCTACAAGGTCATTTATCACCTCTTTGACTTCTCTTTCTTTCTCCCCCAATCCTACCATTATTCCTGATTTAGTAACTATTTCAGGGTTTATTTCTTTTGCATTTTTTAACACCGCCAAGGATCTTTTATAAACGGCAAGAGGTCTTACCTCTGGGTATAACCTGGGAACTGTTTCCACATTATGGTTAAGTACATCTGGTAATGCATAAAGGACTGTCTGTAAGGATTGGAAATTTCCCAAAAAATCAGGTATTAACACCTCTACTCTACTCCCAATAATCAACTTTTTTATCTCTTTGATTGTTAAAGCAAAATGATACGCACCACCATCAGGTAGATCATCTCTTGTAACAGAAGTAACTACAATATAGTCGAGACCAAATTCTTTTGCAGCTTCAGCAACATTTTTAGGTTCTTCGAAATCAAGGGGCTCAGGGATCCCAGTTTTAATTGCACAAAATCTACAATTTCTTGTACAAATATTGCCCAAAATCATAAAGGTAGCAGTTTTTTTCCTGAAACACTCACCAATATTTGGACACTTTGCCTCCTCGCATACGGTGTAGAGATTATGCAAGCGAAGAATACTCTTTACATCCTCTATGCCTCTTCTTCTTTCAATACCTTCTTTTATCCATATAGGAACGCTCATATGACCTCGTTTTTTTCATTCATTCTGAGAATAATTGGGGGTTGCACTTCATCAGAATCATAGAGTCCAAAAGCCATAACAATAATCCTATCGCCGACTCTAACCAGATTTGCAGCAGCTCCATTTATGCAAAACTCTCTATTGCTCCCATAAATAACGTAGGTCTCAAATCTATTTCCGGTGTTAACATCCGCGACAAGCACCTTCTCATACTCTCTTAGTCCTGCCATTTTTGCAATATCTTTATCGATTGTTATGGAACCATCATAATATTTGACTCTATTTGTAATAGTAGCCATATGAATCTTTGATTTCAGCATTAATACTTTCATACCTCCCCCTCACTTCCAACCCCCAAATCTATATAATCATCTCCATACGTCTCTTTAAACATCTCTTTCCCAAGATCCCCTGTACAATGCATAGGGGCAACCTTTTTAACCCTGTATTTTTTGAATGTATTTATTACCTCTTCTATCTGTCGCTTATTTTTATCCAGGAGATGGAATCCACCTGTAACCTGGAATACCAGTGTCCCGAATTTTTTCGAGTTTTCCAGTATATTATTAAGGCCTGGATGGGAACATCCTGTAAATATTGAAAGACCATTCTGGGTTTCCACAATAAGATTCTGCTCTTTAATAACATCGCCAAGAGGACCACTTGAATAGATATCTGGAAGTATCTCCCCTGGTTCTGAAATAACCTTGACATTAAAATCCATTGCATTTAGCATTTCTAAGGTGTCATCAGTGAATCCCTTAGGGACAAATACTGTTCTCTTATCCCCTTTTACTGCATCAATACCACCTATATGATCCCAATGTTCATGAGTAATAAATACGTATCCAATATCTTCTTTTTTTATTCCAAGGATGTCAAAGTTTTCTTCGAGATAGACGGGGCTTTCGCCGGTATCCATCAACAGATGTATCTCAGGAAAAAATACGGATATCCCCCAACCCTTCGAGAGTTTTCTGTTTTTTGCTTCGTTATCAAAAACTATTATAAATTTCATCGCTATATTTTACATTTTGGAGTTAAAAAGTCAATACTAATAAGGGAAAGGACGACAAAGATTAAGATTTAGACCGTAAATTATTTGACAAATTACCATTTTTGTATCTTTCTTTTACGATCCTTTTAGCCAGTTCAACAGCTTCTTTTTTTGTCCTTATATCCCCTTCTTCATATGCAGTTTGCACCATTTTAAGTATTTCCCCAAAGTATGGTCCAGGTGTTAAACCAAGATATTTTATTAAGTCCTTACCCATAATTATCTGCCTGATGTCTTTCTTTTTATGGAAGTAATATTTCAATATTTCATTTCCTGTATAAATTACTTTCTCCGTTGTTCTGCCATTTGATGCCTCTGCATCAGCAAAAGAAAAAAGAATGAGACCCATTATATCTTCTCCAAGTCTGAATATAATCCTCCGTTTTGCCCTTTCTGTAAGAATTTCCTGGGTTGATAAGAGGTGAATCCACATATGATTGCCTATTATCATTGAAATATAATCTATCTCTTTCTTTGAAAATTTTAGCTCTTTTCCTCTTTTTCTAAACCATTCCGCGCCTTTCTCTTCATGACCGTAAAAATGCACCGATCCAGTATCATCATATGATATAGTTTCTGGCTTTTTTATATCATGTAAAAGCGCTGCTATTTTAAGTAAGGGAAGTTTATTTTCAAGATAAGGCCTCATCTTATTTTCAAACTTCTTAAAAGGTTTTATATTTCTAATTAATTCTTCAAGCTTTTTTACAGTTAATATTGAATGTTCGAGGAGGGTAATATTTGTGCCTCTCCCACCACCAATTTCCTCCATTTTTATAAATCCAGGAAAGATAATATCAAAAACATTCGGCAGCACACCTCTGTAACTATTATCCTCAGAAAACATTAATAAGAGTTCCTGTCTTATCCTTTCAGGTGCAGAGGAATTTAAATTTTGAGCATATCTAACAAATAGAAATTTTGTCTCTCTCTCGATCTCAAAATTAAGGGCGACAGAAAGTCTAAGCCCCCTTAAAATCCTTAAGGGGTCATCCAATATATTTTTTTCTCTCGAGACACGAATAATCTTTCTTTGTATATCCTCGACCCCCTTTAAAGGGTCATAGAATTTGCCATTTGTTAGGTCATAGGCCATAGCATTAATTGTAAAGTCTCTCCTCGTCAAGTCTTCCTCAATAGATTTATCGCCAAGTCCAAGAACATCCACCGTGTAATTATTTAGCACAACCCTCCATTCATCAAATTCCTCTTTAAGTTTAAAGCACCTTCCAATTTTTGAAGCAAAAAGTTTCCCACTTCCTGATACTGCAATATCAACATCACTTACCCTCCTTCCTATAAGAAAATCCCTAATGCTCCCACCGACAAGGAATACATCTTCATTTTTTCTTTTTTTTATGATTTTATTTATTACAGGATGAGAATATATGCTTCTTTCGAGATATCTTTTCATTGGTTATTTTTCTCCTTATCTATACCTTTATTTCTCTCCTTTCTAAATCTGAGTATTATAAACATAAATACAGCAAATCCGAGAAATGCCCATCCAAAGAGATCGCCAATCCTTGCATACACTGTCATTCTTTTAACTATTGGGATTTTTTCAGATTGCACATCCCTTGTAAAGAGATGAGTTTTTTTGACTATTCGCCCAAATGGATCTATAAAACCACTGATTCCTGTATTTGCGCACCTGACTATAGCCCTTCTATACTCAATGGCTCTAAACACAGACATATCAAAATGCTGATAAGGCCCTGAAAGTTTACCAAACCAGGAATCCTCGGTGATGTTTACGATAAAATTTGCACCGTTTCTTACAAACCTTCTTATAACTCGGGGAAAAATTTCCTCAAAACATATGGGAACAGAAAATTTATAACCAGGACCATTGAAAGTAGAAAATTTTCTTCCAGGGAAAAAATCACCTTGACCCAGGTTGATTCTTTCGAATAGAGGAATTACATCATTATATGGAAAACGCTCAACAAAAGGCACAAGATAATTTTTCCTGTATTTTCCAATCAGTATACCTTCTTCAAGATAAGCGGCTGAATTATAGTACACTGTTTTATCCTTTTTAAACTCATATTCTGGCGTTCCTACTATTATACCTGTTTTTAACCGTCTGGATAGATTCTCAAATTTACTTCTACAATTAATATTGTTAAAGATAAAACATGGCGAAGCAGATTCTGGCAGTACATATAAATCATAACCGCTATTTGCATCTATTAGACTGTCGATTACTTCCAATCTATACTCGTCATACCCTGCCCTTTTGGCATCAGGATTTATATCTGTTTGTATAATGCATACATTGAGCTTTTGCGAAGGCAATCTGTATAGATGCACATAGATGATTGAGCCGACGAAAGGAATAATTATGAGTGATATAAAGATATAAAGATATTTTCTTAACCTTAATTTCAAGAATTGATAAAAAAATAAATTAAGATAGATGACCCAAATTCCAACCAGGGGCAATCCCCCAAGGGAGGCAAATTGGATTAAAAACCACATTCTGGATTGAGAGTAACCAATAACTCCCCAGGGAAATCCAAAATTCGATGTAAGGGTTCTAAAAAATTCAATGCCAATAAACACAATTGGCCAGAGAAGTATTAACCCCTTTTGTTTCATCTTAGGGTAAAGATAGAATGCAAGACCAAAGTATACAGAAAGATATCCAACCAAAAGGAGAAACCCGAGTATTATATATATTCTTGTCTGCGGCTCAACATTTGAGAACGGAATCCAGTAAAGTATAAATAAAAAAAAGAAAACGCCAAAGAGAAAGCCAACCTTGAAACCACTTTTTCTCCTATCCAGTAGAAAAAAAATAGGTATAAATGAAAACCACGCAAGGAAGTTTAAATTGAATGGACCAAAGCTTAGGGCCAGTAAAAGCCCCGAAATAGAGGTGATTATGACGGTCTTCTGTAAGCTATTGGCTAAAATATTTTTGTGCATTGTGGCTATACCTTAAAAAGGTTTTACCTCTTTCCCTTCCTCAAACGATCTATAACCTGCCTTTATAACGCTAAGGAGATAGTTTGCATCCTTCACACTGTACGCAGGTTTTACCTTTCTTCTTACCGCATCTCGGAAATGCAGAAGAATGTTATTATAAGCATCTATAAACGGATGACGAGGTATATTCTTAGGTGTTATTTCCATTATTTGATCGTCGTATAGTTTCTCTATTTTGAATGGGTTCAAAATTGCTGTTCCCTTCTCGCAGTATATATTAAAAAATGTAAAGTCCTTTTCGAAAAGTATTGTCCAGCTTACCTCAAAGGAAGTGAATGTTCCATCATCAAATTTAAGGAACATTATGCCAGAATCCTCTACATCTCCAGTTCTGTGAAGTGTAGTATAAACAGAACTTATTTTCCTTCCGAGAGTCCAAACTACATAATCCAATACATAGAGGCCCAGTGTCATAATTACACCACCGCCTGCCTCAACTTTTTCATCCTTCCAGCTTTTCTCTCTTTTTCTTAGACTTTTCAGCCATCCTGCCTTAGAATATGAAACAGAACCAAGTTCTCCCGAAGAAATCAGGCTTTTGAAGATTTTTACATCTTCTCTGAACCTTCCAATTGTTACAGGCATTATAATTCGATCGGTTGTTTCTGCTGTCTTCTCAAGTTCTGCCATTTCCTCTGTTTTAAGACAGAGTGGCATCTCACATAGTATATCCTTTCCATAATCAAGAGCGGACATTATCATTGGATAATGTAGGTAATTGGGCGTTGCAATGATCACAGCATCCAGCTCTGGGTTCCTTATAAGATCTTCATAGTCATCATAAATGTGGCTAACATTGTATTTATTTGCCACAGCCTTTGCCTTTACAATATCATTATCACAAATTGCATAAGGGTAAAGGCCCTCAATCGCACTTAATATGGGAAGATAAGCTACTTGAGAAATTGCGCCAACCCCGGCAATACCTATTTTAACACTTTCAATGTTTTCCAAAACTTCCCCCTTGTTTTATATTTACTTTCCTGCCATTTATCGTCAGGGCACCCTCAGAGAAAAGTTTAATAGCCTCAGAATAAATTCTGTGTTCTTCCTTCAATATTCTTTTAGAGAGAATATCAACATCATCATCCTGGAAGATTGGGACTACCGCCTGGAGAATAATAGGGCCCCCATCTACACTCTCATCAACAAAATGTACAGTACATCCTGAAAATTTGGCCCCGTACTCGAGGGCTTGTTTCTGAGCGTTTAAACCTTTAAAAGATGGGAGAAGGGATGGGTGAATATTCATAATTTTCCCTTTAAATGCCTTTAAGAATTTTGTTTTTAGAATTCTCATAAACCCTGCAAGGCAGACTAGATCGATGTTCTTTTTCTTCAGAATATCAATATACCTCTCTTCACCTTCTCCCATTAGTGTATATTTCCCCTTGCCCGGATGAATAAATTCTGCCTCTACACCCAGCTTTCTTGCTTTCTCGAGGGCAGGTGCATCTTCGATATCTGATATTACAAGCACAACACGTCCATTAATATATCCATTTTGAGTGTTTTTTATTATTGATTCCATATTTGTGCCTCTTCCTGAAACAAGGATTGCTATTTTAATCATTGAGGCCACCTGTAAAAGAAAAATAAGCCTCTTCAAGGGATTTAAAACCTTCTCTAAGAAGCTCTTGCATTCTCTCTACACCTTGTATAATACCCTCATCTATTAAACAGATTCTATCTGAAATTTCTTCTGCAAGGGAAAGTGTGTGGGTTGACATTACAACAATGTTTCCCGTTTTAACAAAACTTCTAAGTGTTTTCTTTATTATTCTCGCACTGGAAGGATCAAGCCCTACCAGGGGTTCATCTATGACAAGTATCTTTGGATTATGTATTAATGCCTGCATAAAAATAACCTTTTGACGCATACCATGTGAATATTCAGCAGAGGGATAATCGATCCATTCATCAACATTAAAAACCTTCAATAATTCCTCAAAGTTATGTTCGATTTCTTCCTTATCCATTTTATAAATCCTTGCAACAAAATATACAAATTCCCTCCCGGAAAGTTCCGGGTAAATAAAGGGTTCATCTGGAATATAACCTATGATAGATTTGAATACTTCAGGTTCTTTTCCTATATCTTTGCCGTCAATAAATATCTTTCCTTCATCAGGTTGAAGTAATCCGGTCAGCAATTTAAGCGTGGTTGTCTTACCAGCTCCATTTGGTCCAAGGATAGTGAACAACTCTCCGTCATTTACTACAAAATCAACCTTGTTCACAGCTGTCTTCTGACCGAATTTCTTTGTCACACCCTTAAATTCAATCATAATTCAACACTTCGATCTGGAGTTTATTGATGATTTTATAAAGTTTTGCCTGGTTTTGAAAACTTCCCTCTTCGAACTTTATATGTGTAGCATCTGCAATATGCTGTCCAAAAGTAGGATCAACAGATACCCACTTCCCCATCCACACGCCTGCCCACGCATGATAATAGAAACCATCCCCAACGTAGACAACCCCAACCTCCACACGAGCAGGTATTCCAATTGCCCTTGCAAGGGCAACAAAGAGAGCGGCATGCTCATTACAATCTCCTTCCATCGTTTTAATTACTTCAAGGGGATCAGGAATAGAGAATGTAGGTTTCTTTTTGATATTTTTATATAGATAATCTATTATCTTCTCTACTGCATTCCATCCATCTGATTTCCCTACAATCTTCTTTGCAAGGTCAACAACGATTTTATCATTGCATGGAATAAATGGTGTAGGCTTCGTATATGCCTTTAATGAGGAAGGAACTTTGTCATATTTTCTCGGGTAGGTAGTTCTTATTTCAAGGATGTTATTTAGAAGTTTTTGCCTGTCATCGTTGATATTCAATCCGCTTAAATCAACATTTTCAATCTTTACTTTAAGATATTTTGTGCTTCTGGGGGAAGGAATTTTTTTCTTTGGTTTGATCGAATATGATTCGTAAAGACCGACAGGTATGCCTGTTATTTTTTTTGCGTTTTTTTCTGTTTCTCTAATCATTTCAAGGCCGATAGGGGAAGACTCTCGGACAAGACTATTTGTTTTATCTACCCAGAATTCTATTTTAATCCCGCTCATTTCAACAAAATATTTTTTTATTTCTACGCCTTGAAAAACATCCTCACCTCCATAAGTAACATTAATGGTAAACAATGATTGCAATGTAGGGTCAAAGAACTGGAATTCCCCTGTTTTGCCGAATTGCACTATTCCTTCAATGGTCGCAGGTACATTGTCTGTTTTAAGATCATATGACAAATGTCTCTTTTTCCCCTCTGAGGTAAAATCTATATTCAGTTTTTTGCCTTTCTTTTGTCCTTCTGCGTGAAATTTGTATCCTTTTGAAAACATATCAAATTTAAATGACAATAGATTGTAATCTTTATCTGTTTTTGCGTCCACGATATATTTTACTTCATTCTCACTACCGCTCATCGGTGTAATTTTCATATATGTATATGATCTTACCCTATAACCTTCTTTTAAGGTATCAATTTTACTTGAAACATAGCCTACCTTATATCCCTTCAAGTAAATACCCATCCATTCCACACCCTTACCCGTAGGTAAACCTACATCCTGCCTCTTTGCCTTTTTACCTGTGTTTACAATATAAATAATCAAAAGAATAATTATTATTGTTGCTGAACCCCATAATATTTTTTTTCTCAATTTACCTCCCGTTTTTTTTCACTTTCTTTTCAATAATATGAAAAATACAAAATCCCTTTATTTTTCCCCTTTTCCCACAAATAGTATAACTGTATCCCCTTCTGATACCTCTACACCTGGAAGCGGATTTTGAACTATTACCATACTATCTTTGCCTACAGTGGATCTTACTTCTCCAAGGGTGAGTTTTTGTTTTTTTATAATACTTAAAGCAGTTTCAAGAGAAAGCCCGACGAGATTGGACATAAGAAAGACATTTTTACTATACTTTCCTATGTATACTGTAACTCTTTCTCCTTTTTCTATCTCACCGCTATCAGACGGGGAAACATCCACTACAATATTTTCGCTATCTTCCTGACTCACAGGAACATTTATAGTGATTAAGTTAATAATACCTGCATCTTCAAGTAACTTTTTCGCATCAGTCCACATTTTTCCTTTTACATCGGGGAACTTTAATCTTTCTGCACCTTTACTCAAAATAAGTTTTACCCTTTTACCAAATCTAATTTTATGCCCAGCAGGTGGTATCGTACTTACAACCTTTCCTCTTTTGACCTTATCAGAAAACACGCTGTCCGCAACAATTCCTTTTAAATCAAGACCCGACAAAATATTTATTGCATTTTCAGCACTTTGATCTTTTAAATCAGGGACTTTTGTAACCTTGCCATATTTTAGAAAAAAGGGGAAAAAAAGGTAAAAAATCAAGAAGCCAAATATAAAAGAACCTATAAGGGTTAAAGCGTAGGCTTTTTTGCTCATTCTGTTATTGCTTCTCTATTGATGACAACATTCACCTTACTACCTTTTTTTACCGTGGAACCTGACCTTGGGTTTTGACGAATAATTATATCAAAGTTATGTTCGGCATCAGTAGTATACCTTACATTACCGATTTCTAATCCGAGATTTTTCAATTTGCGAGTTGCAGAAGAAAGGGATAAGCCTGTTACCCTTGGAACAACTACACTCTCTGGCCCTCCGCTCACTACAATATCAACCTTAAAATTTGGTGTAACCTTCTTTCCTGGCTCAGGTGTAGTATTTAGAATAGTGTTTTCAGGTTTATCCGAAACTTCTTTCTTTATGCTTCCAACAACAAGACCTTTTTCGGCAAGTAAAACTCTTCCCTGATTCAGGCTCATACCTGTCACATCAGGCACTATGATTTCATTCGGCTTTGCCTCTTCTGGACCCAGGCTTTCAACAATTTTAATAATATCCCCTCTTTTGATCTTGGTACCCGGGAGAGGATCCTGGTATATTATCTTTCCGCTTTCAACCATATCACTGTTAATTTTCTTTTCAACTACCAATGAAACTCCCTTCGAATCAAGGAGCGTCCTTGCTGTTTCAACGTCAATTCCTTTCAAATTCGGTACATCAACCCGTTCACTTTTCGCCCTGGTAAAGGTTGGTGAAAAATACCAAAATGAAAATGATACTATCCCTGATACGACCAATGCAGTAAAAAAGGAAATTAAAAAAGTTTTTGCTCCTGATTCATTGTAATACATATTACCTCCTTTTTATTATCAAACCAGCAAATAATCCATCAATTCCATCTCTTTGAGGGAGTGTTTTAAAAAATCCATTATAGCCAAATTTTCCCTCATATGTAATTAAATCAAAATTTTTGTTTTTTGCAAGGAAATTTTTGATAATTTCTTCATTTTCTTCTGGAAATATTGTGCAAGTTGAATATAAAATTCTTCCTCCAGACACGATGTTATTAGCCGCATTTGACAGAATCTCTGATTGAATTTTTGTAAGTCTTTTTATACTATTCTCTTTTATTCTATATTTTAAATCAACTCGCTTTGTAAGTGTTCCAAGACCACTGCAGGGCACATCCAACAATATACGGTTCACTTTCCTTAATCTAACATTCCTTGCATCAGCCCTGAAAATATACATATTTTTTATCCTCAATCTATTCTTATTTTGTATAATTCTATCAATTCCTTTTATATCACTTGCAAGCACAGTGTCTTCATTGTTCATCAATTCTGATAGTAAGGTTGCCTTACCCCCAGGCGAGGCACATAGGTCAGCCACTATATCCTTCTTTTTTGGTGTTAACAACTCAGTGGCAAGGCTTGACGACTCATCCTGAACTGAATATAAACCTAAATTAAAGTATTTTGACTTTAAAGCCTTTCCCTCTGAATAGAGGCTGTAGGGATAATGCCTTGCTTTCTCCACCCATATTCCTGTGGATTTCAGTTTATTATAAACTTCATCAACTGTTGTATACAACCTGTTTATCCTTAATGTAAGTTTTGATCTTTCATTGCTTGCCTTTAAAAATCTGGCGACATCATCTCCAAAGACCTTTTCAAGCCTCAAGATTAGCCATTCTGGGAAAGAATAATATATAGATAAGTATTTTATTCCTTCCCTGGGATATTCAACATCAGAGATATTCCTCAAAACTCCGTTGACAAGCGAAGCAGTTCCTCTATGACCATATTTTTTTGCAAGTTTTACCAGTTCATTTACATTGGCATAGTCTGGAATATTAGTAAATAAATGGGAATAGATACCTATTCTTAAAATATTCCTTATATAGGATGAGAGGGAATTAATGTTCCTCTTTTTTATATGTTTATCTAAAATATAATCTATTCGATAAATCCACCTGACAACACCAAAAAATATCTCCTTCGCAAAATCTATTTCTCTCTGCTCTTTCTGCTTTTTTACCGTGTTGAGAAAAGAGATATCAGCATTTTTACCCTTTTCATATAATACAAGTGCTTTAAGGGCTAAGTCTCTACCTTCCACAAAATCTACACTTTCCTCCAACGAGTGCCAGAAGGAGTGTCCTCGATTTTAACACCCCTTTTTTCTAACCCTTCCCTTATTTTATCTGAGAACTCATACATTCCTTTTTTCCTTAGCTCCTCTCTTACTTCGAGCAATAATTCTACAAAGGGGGCATAGTCAAGCTTCTCTGATTCAATTTTAAATCCAAGCCCCTCAAGGAGAAAAACTACATTACTCTTTATTTTAGACTTATTTGTCTCGCTATCGGATTTGTTTGCTTCCTTTATTAATTCAAAAATATAGCCTAAAACCTTAGGTGTATTAAGGTCATCATCCATATATTCTTCAAATTTGTCTCTCGTTTCTTGTAATACCTTATTATCACTATCAGGTACAGAACTAAGGAAAACCTTGATCCTTTCCCAACCGTTCTTTGCCTGATTGATTATTTTATCGTTATATTCAAGTGGAGATCTGTAATGGGTTCCAAGAATATAGTACCTTATTGCATTTGGTGAAATGCTTCCCTTCATATCGAGTATTGGAACAAAATTTTTTAAGGATTTTGACATCTTATCGCCCCTTAGGGTAAGCATACCGTTGTGAATCCAGTATTTTGCAAAGGGTTTACCTGTAGCTGATTCAGACTGAGCAATTTCGTTCTCGTGGTGAGGGAAAATAAGATCATTTCCTCCCCCATGTATATCAAACGTTTCTCCCAGATAATGCATTGACATACTCGAGCATTCAATATGCCATCCTGGTCTCCCCTTTCCCCAGGGGCTGAGCCAATATGGTTCTCCTTTTTTTGCCTTCTTCCAGAGAGAAAAATCGAGTGGATCCCTCTTTTTTTCATCAATATCAACCCTTGCACCTGACCTCAACTGGTCAATATTCTTGCCTGAAAGCTTACCGTAATCCTTAAATTTCTTAACAGAGAAGTAAACATTACCATCTACTTCATAGGCATAGCCTTTCTCAATTATTCCCTGGATAAGCTCTATTATCTCCTGAATGTGTTGGGTTGCTCTTGGATATACAGTTGCAGGGAGAATATTTAACCAGTTTGAAGCCTCGAGAAATTCCTCTTCATATCGGGCAGTAATTTCCCTATAATCAATTCCCTCCTCAAAAGATTTCTCTATTACCTTATCATCAATGTCTGTAAAGTTAATGAGTAATGTTACATCGTAACCTTTGTATAAAAGGTATCTGTGAAGAATATCGGCAGATATAATTGCTCTCATATGACCGACGTGTGGACTTTCTTGAAGCGTCATACCACAAAAATATATCCCGACCTTACCTTTCTTCAAAGGTACAAATTCTTGCTTTTTTCCCTGCAGGGTATTAAACAATCTCATTTCAGAACCTCCAGGTCAGATTGACTCCATTTCTTCTCACCTCAACGCTCACATTTCTACTGAAGATGCTTGTCGCAACGAAACTTGCTATCCTGTTAATAACTGCAAGACTGGCAATGTTTATGGCGGTATTTAAATATGCCCTCTGCCGTTTTCTTAGTTCGATATATCTTTGAAAATCTTTATCACTTTTCCAATGCCATAGAGAATTATCATCAATACTGTTTTCTTTTATAAACTCTTTCCTTTGCGCAAGAATCCCTGGATCTGTTGTGTCAGGATATAAAGATCTCGCCATCTCCTTTACATACTCGTTGTATTCTTCTCCTGTCATATACCTTTCCATTGCATCAAGGTAATTCTCATCCCTATTATTAGGGTTTGCACTTCCTCTCAGATAGGCAAATTCAATGTAGGAATTTTCTGTCTGCCTGCCCTGCCACTCATATAATAAGTATCCACTCCAGATTCCCGCCTCCGCTATAAGGAAATTTTTACCTCTGTTTTTATTCCCCAGTAGAATATCCCCACTACCAGGAATAATTAGAGAATAAAAAGAAGCCTGGGTAACACTTATGGATAAAAGTAAAAATATCATTAGTATCCTCCTTTCAGAAGTCCAAATGATTTTTTATAAATATACCTTTTGCCCTTTATGTAAGCCTTCATAACAACAAAAAATATACCATTTGCTTCACCTGTAAAACTAACAGGAACCTCATTGTAACTCAAATTATGGGGGGCATTTTTTTGTTCAAAGATTTTTCTCCCGGATGTTGAAAAAATCTGAATTATAATCTTATCCACATCCCCGTTTATGAGATACCTTATTTTTGCGTTATTGCTAATCACAGGGCTTGGGTATATATAGAAATCACTTTCAGGTATGACAGAATCAGGAGCTTCTGCGCGTGCAATTGTAGGAGCAAAGAGTGAATCGGAAAGATATGCAATATGTTCATTGTTGTAATAAATAGTTTTGTACGAAGAGTAATTTGTAAAGTTTTTTCCAATAAACCATCCGTAAAGCAGACCATCATCGGATGAAGAAAAGAGTAAGAGGGAATCATTCCTTACAACAATAAGAGGTGTACTGTAAACCCTCTCAGAAGTGGTTAGAGGAAATTTCGCCCCGATTTTTCCGTCGTTTTCAATACCATAAATTCCTCCGTCTGGAGAGCCATAGATTATCTCAGGTATTGAATCTCCATTTGTGTCAAAAAGCACTATTGATGATTGTATGCTTTCAGAAAAACCTGTATTTAGTGGGAAAAAATCCATAGGTACACCATTATGATTCAACACATATATTTTATTATCGGCAGAAAAGAATATTTCACCATAACCGTCCTTATTTATATCACCTATTGCAGGAGAAGAGAAGAAAGTCTTACCTGGTAGAGAATATTCCCATTCCTTGTCTCCATCCTTATTGTAACAATAAATCTTACTATTCCCAGCAGAATAGACAATGTCTACCTTACCATCACGGTCAATATCTGCTGCAACGGGAGAAGATGTGGTGAATGAAAGGCTCTCCTCACCCCTTCTCCAGACAATTCTACCGGTTGAATCTATTTTGAAAAGTGTTCCATCATCAGATAGGACATATATATATCCATTAAGAAAAACAGGAACGGTCCATACCCATTGGCCCAGATAAATTTTCTTTATTGAATCCTTGTCTGGATAAACAATATCTAAATTACTACCATTATCCCCTATTAATATTTCCTTATTTTTGTCGCCATTTATATCAGCAATGGATGGACTTCCCACAATGTCATCCAACTTATATTGCTTTTCAGTGGTTCCATCATTGATATTAAGAATATAAAGGTCACCCCTAATCGTTCCTGAAACAAGTTCTTTGACACCATCGTTGTCTATATCTGAAACAGCAGGCGTAGTATAAGTTGAATCCCCCATATCAAAAAGAAGATTTTTATCTCCATTTAAATCAATTTTATATATCTTGCCAGTCATATCCCCCATAATAATAAAGGAATCAACAAAAATAGGAGAAACAACATCTGTTGGTGAACCAATTTCTACAGGAAAGCCCTTTAATCTATTTTCAAATTGAATGTCAAAATACATCTTAGGGCCTGATGCAGATATATTCTTTATTCTAATGAATGTCTTTGCACCTCTGTTATCATTGGTATTTGGATCTGTCTCCTGTGTAAATGAATCAAGGTATGCATCTTTTGCAAAGACATCAAGGGGGGAACCATAAAATGTAGCTGAAATATCGTATATGTCCCAAAAACTCTTTTCAAAATCCTGTATGCCATCCGCCTCTTCAATATCAATACCATGTGGGAATCCTGCGTTTACTTCATTGTATTCTATTGTACTGTCAATTTTACCCTGGTCGATATGCCATATCAAAAGGCCACCTTTGTATAAATCTGGTGGCAAGGAAGACTCATAATCATCTACCCTTGTAAGTACATCATTCTTCCAAACCCTTGCTCCATTGGAATCAATATTAGTGGTGCAGGGATTTACATAATGAAATGTATCTGGATTTATATATACGTATCTGTTTTCAATTAAATAGTACTCGTTCTTGTTTATTGGGATTTTTATCAGCCTCACTGCCGTTGAATCATTGTCCCCGTTCCAATCAACCTCAACATTTGCTGTATCTTTATCAATAACTACAGGTGTATCAAAACCCAGGTATTCCCTGTGCCAGGCATCGTGTCTTGGTGGAACAAGTCCCAACTCGTTCCAGTTGCCAGTACCCATCAAAGACCAACCACCACACCCCATCGTTTGACCGCTGACATCATAGAGGTCTATAGCACCAAGGGAATGTGCAAACTCGTGGCAGAGACCTCCCTGTAAAAATGCAATCATAGAATCCTGAAAACCTGTCTCACAGTAGATAACCCCACCATATATTGAATCCCCATCCGCAATAATAGGTTCCCCGAATAGCTGATCCGCTCCATCAATAAATACTGCAGGCAGATCATAAGGGGAGTTTCCAATATCGGTTTGCCACATACTACCCGCATGGAAGATAACAATTCTATCGTATAGTGAAAAATCTACCTCTGGATCAGACACCTGTACTGCATCCCTCAAGAGGCTGAAAAGACCGAGCACATAATTTTCTGGATCGCCATAGTATGTCATTTTGTGGGGAACTGTAAATGATGAATCCAGGGATAGTGGCAGAATAGTCCACTTTATAAAGAGTTTACCGTGCGATACAGCCCAGTAATAATTATGAAGGAATTCCATTAGATGATGAAAATATATGGAGTCATGAGGAGGGTCATAGTATAAGTTTCTTACATATGTTGTCTCAGCATTTCCCCCATTTGTATTTATTATTGTATCACAGGGATGACCAAAAGGTGTCAGTTGCATCTTTCCATTTCCAGTGGTAAGTGTTGTCGAATCCTCAAGAAATTCTACCCTTAGAACAGCAACATTCAGGGTTTCTACAACAGCCTTTCTCAGTCGCAATTTGTTATAAAATCTTAAATCTGGTATCTCCATATATTTTTTGTATTCGGGATGCTGTCTATATAGTTCTCTTTTCTTTTCCGAAACAAATTGAGAAAGTTTCTCACTTCTAATCCTTATCTGATCAGGTGTAAAATGCAGAGATAGCATTATTAATATAATCATTCAATCTCCTTTCTTATTTTCCGGAGGGAGAGGGATTCGAACCCCCGGACCCAAAAGGGTCACACGATTTCGAGTCGTGCGCCTTAATCCGCTCGGCCATCCCTCCTTCTTTCCTTAAAAAATTGTCTCAACAAATCGGCACTTTCCTTTTCCATTACCCCGCCTATGATAGCTAATTTTCTTTTGGGATTAAAATTCATTATATTTAATACAGAGCCAAAAGCACCAAGCACTTCATCCTTTGTACCATACACAACTCTACTTATTCTTGAGAGTATTATTGCTCCTGCACACATTATACAGGGTTCAAGTGTCACATATAGAGTAGAACCATCAAGTCTCCAGTTATTCATATATCTCGATGCCGCTGTTATAGCAATTATCTCTGCATGAGCAGTTGCATCCTTTAATGTCTCAACCATATTATGTCCTTTGCCAATAATTTTATCATTCTTTACTATAACAGCACCCACAGGCACTTCACCCTTATTCATTGCAATGAGTGCCTCTTTATAGGCTATCTTCATAAATTCAGTATCTTTCTTCTTCAATCTTTTATTTTAGGACAAACCCCATTTAATTATTGTTCCAATCGCTTCTACAAATAAATAATAGCAGTTTTCTGATATAATACAAATTTTCTGTAACTTTGCAATGTTATTTTATTTATATTTTCCCTGGTATAACGTTTTCTCTGCATGAAGGATTATCAAAACAGTATCTCTTGCAGGGACCATTACATTTTTAAAGAAATAACCTTCCTTCTCACAATGTATTAAAATAGGTGTCCCCTTTATCTTTTTAAAGATATAAATAATTTTATTATTTGAATTCTGGTATATAAGATGGTTTTCAATAAATATTAAATTTTTGCGATAGGCAATAGTAACCTTAACATTGTTCATTATTTTTCCCTTGTAATATGGGTATATTTCACAATATACATTCTCTCGGTTTAGAAATATAAAATAAGTAATGACTATTACAAATGTTAAAAATAAACTAAGATAGATTAATTGCCACAGCGCATTTTCTTTCTTAAGCATTTAAAAACTTTGATTACCTTACTGGCTTAATATCAAAAACAGGAGATTCATCCACCATATCTACACCCTTTACATAAAGTTTATTTTTTTCTCTTTTTTGCAGTTTCAAAACGCTTACCCCTATATGATTTGGTCTGTGAGGACTCCTTGTCCCAAATATTCCTTTCAACTTGTCTGGTGAAAACGTTCCGGGCGTATCTAAAGTTCCCCGAAAAGAAATTTGGGCAAAGTGCCGAAGGCACAAAGTCAGATACACTCTGTTATAAGACCAAGCCAAAGGTGATGCATGGAAACCAAAGGTTTCCACAGAGTTGCCCTCCGCTCGTCCATTAAGATAGCGGTTTCCAACGCGTTCCAAACTCTATTGTTTATCATTTTTATTCTTTCTTTCTGGGTCGTAGTAGCCGTATGACCCCCACCAATAAATTCATTCTTGGTACAGACCACGTATATCGTTTATAGTCATCGCCAAACTTCTCGACAAGTCGCTGGTCTTCTTGTTTTGAAATTAAGTAGATACATGACATGCCTAGAACCCCAACAATTATCGTTAACCAATGTTGAGACCATAAAATAATTGCAAGATACATGAGTAACCAACCTAGATAAAGCGGATGACGAACAACAGAGTAGATTCCTGTGTCAACAAGGACTGTGGTCTCGGTCCAATCCTTTTCTTTTTTCACTTTGCCCTTACTGCGGAAAACAAACCTAGGTAGAAAGATTAAAACAATGCCAACTGTGAAGATTAGCCATCCAGCATACCGTAGCTCCTCGATACCGGCAGGATTATCTAAAAACCAGAGTAACATATATGCCAGGACCAGCAAGACACTCGCAACATAGAACAGGAACCTGCCCCTCATCCATTGTTTCATATTCTGTCCTCTCCCTTCTGATTTTTCAAATTATCAGATGGACAATCATTCCCCTGTCGAGTTTTATGAATATGTCGTAGGTAATCAGTGAGTATATAGTGCCAAACTGCCTCGATCAAGAAAAATGCTGTGAGAAATCCAAGGGCTACAGACCACCATTGTGAAGCGAAATACGACCATAGGAGAGCCATGATTATCCCTGCAATCAAATTCATTGTCCCAACTAATTCTGTGCCTGAGAATATCTCCTTCAGAAAGTTTTTCATCATTTATCATCTCCTTTTTTGTTTTAGTGCCTTTAGAGGGCGAAGGGCAATTTCATATAACGTTCTGGGGATATGTGAAGTTTGCGGAGAGTGAACGGAGCAAATTTGGGCGAGCGTTAGCGAGCCACATATCCGTCTTTTAGGCGATGTGGCCGATATCTCCATCAGATATACCTCCATTCGTTGAATGCTGCTACAACTAAAAGAATTAAACTCACTAATAGGAATAATAATTCATATTTCGACAATTTGACTTCCTTAAATCTCCGTATTTTCCTGAACTTTTCACCACGCCATCTCTCAGCATGAAACATGGCTAAATTCACCGTGGCAACACATGCAAAAATGTAGGCTGAAAACTCCAGGAATCCAATTTGCAGGAACAATAGCCACCCTTCCAAGGTGTAGGCTGATATACCTCCACTAAAAGAGTTTGTTCCAGCAAAAAGTCCCATCATAACGGTATTAGCATATAGTGGAAGATAACCAAGGGTGAATGATCGCACTCTGTAATGATTCACTCCCACTATGAGGCCTATCATAAATAGATTGTAAACTAAGGTCTTAGTGAAGGAAGAAAGGAAAGATTCTTTCTCTTCGAATACCATAAGCGAGGGCAAGGGCAGCTCCTTCATAATGCCTTCTGGCAGGAAAAGAAAGCCGAAAGCGTAGGCAAGAGCTAGGAAGGTAAAGAAAAACATGAAAGCATACCCTGTTCTTACCCAAAGACTTTCGTGACCTAAGTTTTTTATGAGATTCTTCATTTTTCAGTGCCTCCTACTATTAAATCGGCCATTTCGCCTAACGGTTGGCGGGTTTGCGAAAAGGTCGCGAAGCGCACCGCATACCCGCTGTTAGGCGAGCGTTTTATCACATTACCCATGTGGTTCATCCAAAGAGGATCCCCAAGTAACAATCCCAAAATATGTTATACGCTTCACGATAATCCGATGCTTCTATAACTACAATCTTACCATCTATTTTAAGTTCTTCCTTATCTTTAATGACATCTAAATAATCCACTTTTTTTATTTTAAACTCTACTTTCACCGGTTTTCTGACCTTAAAAGGTTTGATGTTTGGCAAGTTGTCCAGAGCCTTCGGAACTTTTTTAGAAATTAAATTATGGGCGATATCAGGGGGTAAGACGCTAATCCAGTTGTTTTCGCTCATTTTCTTTACTATTACTGTAGTGATATTGGCATTAACTTTTGTTGCCTCTTTTGCCGCCGCTTCATCACCTATAACAGCAATCAAAGGAATATCATACTCTCCAAGCAATGCAGCAGTAGTTCCAATTGCCCCATATTCTTCCCCATTTATTTTAATATATTCAAAAACATCATTATCCCATGAATGAGAAAGATATCCGCCAGCCCCAGCCATTGCAGGAAATCCAAGCATTATCGCTCCTATTATATTCTTGTTCTTATAAAGTCCTTCCCAGAAAGATGTACCCCACATATTTGTATTAGCACAATGAGGTGGAAGAATAGTAATAAAGGGGAGCAACTCCTCCACTGCCACATTTCTCCCAAAATTGTGATTCTCAGAAAGATAGATTCTTTTTATTCCTTTGGAATAAAGAGCGGATGCGATAGCATTAATGTCTTCTGTTAAAAGATACCGACCATAATTCATCCAGAATTTTCTCCCTGAATAAAGAAGTCGCTGATCTATAAGCCCACTTACACCTTCCATATCTGTAAGGATTAGAATTGCATCCCTATCCTGGAACTCTTTCATAAGCTCTTACCCCCTCTTATAAGAAAAATGTCGCCTAACGTCCAGCGGGTATCTGAAGTCCTGAGCGACAGCGAAGGATTTGGGCGGAGTGATAGTGAAATCGGATATGCTCCTGTTAGACGTGGGCGATAGCACCGAAGCGAGCATTAGCGAACGGAGTGTCGGGCGGTGCAGCATCATTGTGGAAAATCCTCCTCCTTTTTCTTCACTATACTCGCTGGACAAATGTTTCTCATTTTGCATCTTTTACACGAATTTTTATGAAATATAAAGTTAAAAGGTGTTAAAAATATAAAAAGCATCAATAATCCTAATCGATATGTTGTAAAATTCAAAATTAAAGAAATAATGGATCCTATTATAGGTATTAATGTTGCTAATCCCCATGTGATTCCTGCTAATTTAATTCCTAATTCATAATTTCCCGATTTTTCTTTGAACATTAAAGAAGATAACTTCCCCCATCCAGTAGAACATCTCTTTCCATAGTAGTAACAGTTTGTGCAGAGATGTTTTCTCAATACGAATAGCAACATAACTATCAAAAATACTGCGTAAAGTAAAGAAATAATAGGAATACCTGATATTTTTAATGATAGCATCGCAATAAAACCTATGCTGAAGTATATCAGAAAAAATAAATTTTGTGCTATTACCGTTGTAATTGGATATTCTTCAAATCCTTCTTCATATAGTTTTTTCATATTCATTTATCTTACCTCCAGTTTTTAAATTTTGGCCGCACCGATATACAGAAATGAGCGAAGCGAATTTCTGTATATCGGTTCCAGCATAAAAGAAGTTTTTGCAAAGCAAAAATTTGGGTGAGCCTGAAAGGCGAACCTTTTATGCTGTGTTGTGCGAAGTCGCCCAATACTGTTCCTCTTCCAACTAACGCTTCATTCAGTTCAACCATTTTGGCTGTTCTTTTCCTTTTTAAATAAGAATATCCTCGCCTGCCTCTCTGAATAAGTAAATCCTCCCCTTTCTACCTCCTCAATCAATTTTTTCTCCGACCCCTTGGTTTTTTCAAATGAAAATACACCCCCAGGCTTTAAAATACGATGTATCTCAGATATTACATTTTCTAGTCCGCCGGCGATGTAACGAAGACCAAAAAGGAAAGCAAGGTCAATACTTTGGTCTTGTAGCCCGGTATCTGATGCATTTGCGAGAATGGGCTTAACGTTTTTTATTCCCTCTTTCTCGCTTTTCTCTTTAACTCTTTCTATTGCAAGTGGATGTACATCCACAGCGTAAACAAAGCCTTCTTTCCCTACTATCTTTGCCGCAGGAATTGTAAAGAATCCTGGACCGCATCCGACCTCCAGCACCTTTTGACCTGGCTTCAGTCCGGCTGCTCTCAATAGTTTGTATGGATCTCTAAAAATCGGGAGAAGTGGATTGTCATGCATCAAAGATATTATCCTAAAAGCAAAATTCGAGTGATGATGTCTTTCTTTAATGTTATTGCTCATTTTCTCTACCTCCTTTCCCTTCTCATCTACAACCCCTCAGTAAACCAATCGATTTTTCTTGCGTTCATAAATTTACGCTTAGGCCAAGTGATGTAGGTAACCTGCTTCTCGGCGAGCATCTTTAATTCTTTCCTACCTTTCTCAGTCAGTCTGAGTTTATCTTGCACCGATTCTACCAGATGGTCTTTCTCCAATTTGGCATAAATAGTTTCATAGTCCTTATCCTCCAGCCTCACTGGGAAGTGTCTCCCAAAACCTTTTTTAACACGTTCAAGATTCTCTTGTTTTGTCATTTCTTTCAGGCTTAAGAACCAGAGGGATACAAATGCTCCCCTGTCTGGTAAAACCTTGAGATGGCTTTCAAGAAACTTGGAGAACTTTTCAATTTTAGGATCCTTGCCTTGCATAATCCCATGCGATTCCTTAATAAGTTCATAGCCACCTAAAAGTATGAAAAAGGAAACGACTGTTCCAGCAATGGCATCAAGCACAAAGAATCCTAGGGTTGCTCCAAATAGACCGATTAAAACAGCTACTGATGACCAGATATCTGTTTTTGTATGATAGGCATCAGCTACCAGTGATATACTCCTTGTCCGTCCACCAACATAAAACTTATAGTATGAGAAATAAGCATTGACCGCGATATTGATCACTATGGTGACCAAAGCCAAAACCTGGAAATGTATCTCAGCAGGCTTAAATATCTTTGTTATCGATTCAAAGGCAATAAAGGCACCAATGCCACAGAGTATGATTCCCCCAAGAAGGGCAACTTGTGCCTCTCTATTGATCTTTATGCCAATCCATGTTATCGCTGAGGCACCTATGTCGATACCAGTATGCACCGCATCCGCAATAAGGCCAATGCTTCCTGAGAGGAAACCGATAATAAATTCCAAGGCTGACAGCCCTACATTTCCCAATAAGGAGTATTTGGCGCATGCCTCCTTTGAAAGACGCCTCACATGGTACTGTTCAATATTTCTTTCCTTTTTACCTAAAGCATCTAAACCTTTTTTGGTTATCTCGTATTTATCCGAATATTTTATCAAACCTTCATCTGTCAGATGGTTAAAATCAATATCTATGAGTTCATTATTTACCTGCCAGTAACCCACATACATGTCCCCAATTTTATCTATAAGCTCTTGTCTCGTTCTACTGTTTAACCGAAGCAAGCGTAAGATGTGCCACTTGAGATTCTTTTTTACCTGTGAGTCCTTGATTTGCAATCGTTTTTTGGGCATATCAGTCGCCTCTTTCCCTACAGGAGTACATTTTAAACGGTAATTCCCCTCATTCTTCTCTTTAAAGGCGATTTCGCACAACGGTGCGGCGGGTTTCGCCCTTAAAAATTAAATCAAGAGGATTTTTTATGCTTGTCAAGCTTGCCTTGCTCACATGCGTGTAAATTTCGGCCGTTTTTGGATTCTTATGCCCGAGTATCTCCTGTATGTACCTTAAATCGACCATACTCTCCGGTCCAATTTTCACACCAGGGATTTTGCCTGCCTTTTTTACCTTTAAGAGTTTATAACCATTTGACATTATGTTGCAGTATAATAGAAAATTTTAAAAAAGTCAAATCCAACTTCTTAAAGAGCCTCCAGGTTGCTCAGGGGGGTACTACATTTCTTTTTCCTAATAGCCCCATTTCGCCTAACGGTTTCGTGGTTTGCGAACTTGCTGTCCCTCTGTTGTTATCATTTTCATTTCGCTGGTCAGACGTGCTCATGCCACAGGCATGGCGCAAAGTTTGCTCTACTAAGCTTATCTAATTTATTGCAAACTTTGTGACAAAGAGCATGTCCCGCAGGGTAGCCAGTTTTTGGCGTAACGGGAACACTCTGTTAGGCAACGTTGGTTAGTTCTTAAGAGCTTCATATATAGCTTTCCTTATACCCTCTTTAGGAGCTTCATGACCATACCATATTTCTTTACCATTTATGAAAATCCCTCTGTCAATTTGATAACGGAGAAGAATATGTCTTTCATCAGCACAATATTCATTTAGTAAAACTTTATCGCCAAATTCCTCTGCTACTTCCCTAACTCTTTGAGCCTCTATATAACTTGTGGGACAAAATGTATTCCAAAAAAGATCAATCGTTACCTTGTCTTTATTTTCTCTAAAATCATAATTTGGTGTTAATAATTCTGGTTCAGTTACACTTTGATCATGTACTTTCCATAAAATTGCTTTGTAATTTCTACGCTTTACTACCTCGAATCCGCATTTTTCAAAGAAAGCTGCCGGCATAAACCAGTGACTATGATAATAACCTATTGTAACTAAAGCTTTTAAACCCTGACGAAGTGTTTCTTCTTCTGCACATGCAATAAGTTTTTTGCCTATTCCTCTTTTTCTTACTTTACTTAATACTACCAAACAAGGAATTACCAATAAGTCTTTTCCAATAGGACCCCAAGGACATATTTCTATAGGTATAAGATGAATAAATCCCACTGGTTCATTATTAATATAAGCAACTTTCGTTCTAACACCTTTACTATATAAACCTTGAAGCCAACAAACTCTCTTTTTAGCTGCAAAGTCTATCTCGTGTCTTGAAAGAAATTTTGGTGTATCATTGACATGTGTGCATGTCCCAACAAAGGATTTGTCTATATCATCCATCTCGTGTATTTTTACTAAAGCCATATAAACCACTCCTGTTCAATTAACCAATGTCATATGAGGGCTCAAGCATAAAAGAAGTCCTGAGCGACAGCGAAGGATTTGGGAGAGTGCCGTAAGGCACGAACATTTTATGCTGTGTTAGGTGACGTTGCTCTTTCATGTTATTGAGCATCCCCAATCTTCTTAGCAGTTATGAAGACAACCTTAGAGTAATGACCTAACCCATCTTTTTCTATATCTTGCCCAAATCTACCCCAAACCTCTTCAAATGATGGAGTATTGATTCCATAAATCTTTGGGACATTCTCGCAGGCGAATCTAATCTCAGTCTTAGCCTGTTCTGGCGAGAGCCTCTTGCCTGTGTAGTAACTTCTTTTTCTAACTAACTTGAATTCTGCTTCCTCAAGCATGTCTTCATACTCTTTGGCACTTAGCCATGTAGCATCACAAATATAAGAAAACAGAGCCACTTCTATCTTTTGAGCCTCTGTCTCCATCTCTTCCGGAGGCATTACGACAAAGCAAAAGTACCTATTGAATTTCAGAGCTTTATTCACTTCGAGAAACGTTTTTTGGACACCGTCTTTACATCTGGTCATGTAAATATCTTCTAATCCCAAGAAATTAACTGCCATATCGAAATCCTCGCTGGGGAAGCTCATCTCGGTAGCGTCCATCTCGATAATCTCTATGCGATCCACAAGGCCATGTTCATCAACATTCTTTCTTGCACTTAGAATGTCATTGGGGGAAATATCAATACCTATAATTTTAAGGCTATTGTCGCGCTTTGCAATTTCCATTGCAAAAAATCCAGAACCCGTTGCCAGATCCAGAACGCGCATACCAGGTTCAATAGGTAAATCTCTCGCAATTCTGCCACGAAGATCATTGAGTTTTGAGAAATAAGTTGGATATTCTTCAGTCGATACATATTGCTCAATCATTTTCCAGTTCCCCCGAAAGCAATGCCGCCTGACTTGTTTATATCAGCACTTAGGGCGGATATACTCCTTTTAAAAGAACAAACAGCATCTTTTAATTTTATAAACATTGTTACCTCTCACCCTCTTTATTAAGGTTTATGGTATCGATTGGACTAACTATCTTTTCCAGATTTTTGCTGCTGACATATGTATAAATCTCTGGCGTTTTACTGCTCTTATGCCCGAGTATCTCTTGAATGTATCTTAAATCGACCCCACTTTCCAGGAGATGACTTGCAAATAAATATCTTAGCGAATGCGTAGTAACACCCTTTTTAATCCCCGCATTAGCCTGCCAAATTTTATCATCATTTAACATCACATAATAATACCACAAGGGAATTAAAAAGTCAAATTCATTTTTCTTTCTGTTTGGGAAAGTTTATGTGTATAGTAAGACAGGTTAAGAAAAGGTTGAGGTTGAGAAAAAGAGAGTTTATATGTTGCTTAAAAAAATCCTGAGGGAAACTAATATCCTCAAATTATAGCCCAAAAAAATTTTGCTTCTCCTGATTCACTGGTTTTTTCGAAAAAGTGAAGTGTTGAAAGGTTATTTCTGAAACAGGGTATTATTTGACTTTTACTCCTGTCCTATAAGCAGTTATAAACTCTCAACCTCTGTCCTCTGAGGGATAGGTAGTAAATTATTCCTAACCCCTTATAATCCTCCTTATTCTTGGAAGGGCTTCCATTACTGCCTTCTCACCCGCTGGAATTGCATCCCTTGCCCTGTGAAACTCAAGTGGTTTCAGGTCATTTACATCAGGAACAATAAGTAAATCAGGTTTGTGCTTTTCCCATTGTAAAAGCAGGATTTGATTTTCCAGGATTGATGATAATTGCATAAATATATGAGCCATATTAATGGTGCCTTCTTTGTTATTACCATTGAATATGCCTTTACTACTATCAGCGTTCTTACCATTGGATATGCCATTACCACTGTGAACGAAACAAATCCTCTTATCTACCTTATTATTTAACATACTCTCAGTAATTCTCCTGAGCCTCTCATTAGCAGAAGGAAACGGGAAACTTGCTATCACAATTTCTGAACCAAGTCCACGTGCTATATCCACAGGTAAGGGATCTATGGTCCCTCCATCTATGAGATATCTTCCGTAGTATTCTGTTGGAGTAAATAGAATTGGATAGGATAGAGTGGCCATGATTGCCCGAATTAGTGGCCCCTTGTCTATTACAACTGTCTCTCCTGTCATAATATCTAAACATGGGGCCCCAAAAGGAATTTTCAACTCACTAATATCTATGTCTTTCACAAATTCTCTCACAAATTTTTCAAGCCTTTTTTTATCTATAAATCCTGACCTTCTGGGTGCAGGTCTGAACAAAGAAAAAACTTTCTTTTTTGTAAGTTTAAGAAAAGTATCCTCTATCTCCTCGGGTTTCATGCCGGAGGCATACATTCCCCCTATAAGTCCTCCAAAACTTGTTCCAGATATGACATCTATCTTAATACCTTCTCTTTCAAGAACCTTTAGAACGCCTATATGTGCAAGTGCCCTTGCTGAACCGGTGCCTAAGGCAAGCCCTATCTTTTTTTGTCCTGAAGATATCTTATTGTTTGATATTTCTATATATCCTTTTGTACTCTTCTACTGTTCTCTGCAAGGAGTGAAATTTTACAATCTCAAGACTCTTTTTCCCCATTCTTTTCTTCATCCAGCTGTGAGATAATATCTTAACTATTCGGTCGGCCAGTTCTTTGCTGTTTCCCGGTGCAAATAGAAACCCATTTTTTCCTGGGTGAACGAGCTCAGGGAGTGCATACTTCTCAGCAGCTACTACCGGTAATCCTGAAGCAAGCGCTTCAATGGTTGATATGCTTTGAAGTTCACATAAGGATGGCATCACGAACAGGTCTGCAATAGCATAAATATCGGGATAGTTGTCATGGTTTAAGAATCCAGTGAATGTGATAAATTTTTCAATTTTGCACCTCTTTGCAAGGGTCTGTAATGCTTCTCTCAATGGGCCATCCCCTGTGATTACAAAGTGTGCTTTTATATTCCTCAATACATAAGGTATTGCCTGTATAAATACATCAACCCTTTTTTCCTCACTCAACCTCCCTGTATATAGAACAATGGGCTTCTGTGGTATGTTGAATTTCTGGCGCAAATATTTGCCATTCCTGTTGGGGTAGAATCTATTTAAGTCTATCCCATTTGATACTGCTTTCGCTTTTACCTTTAGACCGTGTTCCCTGAGTAAAGATACAGCTGTTTGTGTGGGGGCAGTGACATAACAGGCCTTATTGGAAAACCCCACTATAAACTTCCAGGTAAATCTTAGTCTTCCTTCATATCTTTTGAATGTTCCCTGTTTAGGAAGGAACATAAGAAAACTTTCTGGGAGCAAATGGTTGGTGATTACCGTGGGTATACGCAATAATCTCGCCCCCATAAGTGCGGAGCTCCCAATCAAAAATGGATGGTGAATATGGACAATATCAGGCTTTATCTTTCTTAATCTTTCTAAAACTGATATTGAAGAGACCGAGGTCCTTATGTCTTTCTGCCATGGAACAGGTAAAGCAAAAAATCTATACACTTCAAGCTTACCAATCTTTTCGTTATGGTTCCTTCCTTGGGCCACAGGTGCAAATACTGCCACATTGTGTCCCCGTTCTTTTAGCCCCTGTGCAAGATTATACACTGCATAAGAGCTGCCAATTACCTGCGGATAATAAACATCAGTTGCTATTACTATCTTCATACCTCGCTCCTTTTATGACACAGTAAAAGGATAAAATACCAATGAACCTTATCTATTACGATAAAAAGAGGAGATAACTTGTTTGTTCCCCTCATTTCATATCCTCGCTTTTTAAATACTCTCTTTCCCAGATATCCTTTGTCAATGCTTCTATCTTTTCTCCATATGCTGTGAGTTTTCTGCGATACTCTTCATCTTTCAATGCATCCATAGCAGCCTCGTCAATGGGTCTGGGATTGTGGAGGTTTAGGAGTTTATGATAAACCCCATAGTGGTCTCTGATAATGCAGGGCCTTAAGAGATTCCCCTTCCTGTCTTTGGGTTGTTCATAGGCGTATTCATTCTGCCACTTCCTTATTGCTCTAAAAAATTCAGAATTTAGCACGGTATTCAGGTTACCGCCATTCTTATAAACTTCATTTATATTATGTATAGCATAAGGCTGAAAAACACAAGGAGCACAGTCTCCATTCCAGTTTATATAAAAATATCCTCCTGTCCTGCCTGCTGATATGCACCCATCAGTAATTACTCCATCATTCCAGAAGTCTGCAATGAATATCCTTCGTTCTCGCACTATTTTTCTGTTTTTCTCCCACATAAAAAGCCTCTGTTCAGGTGTGGGCATAAGTTCAATCGTATAACTTCTACCTATGGGCATATAATGGAATATCCAGGCATAAAAGGCCTTCGGTTCCTTTTCAAAATAGAAATCATAAAACTCATCACTTGTGATTATATCCACATTCTGAGAAGTTGCCGTTATAGATATACCATAAGGAACTCCAGCATCCCTTAAGTTTTGCATTGCCTTTCTTATACGCTTATAAACACCTTTTCCTCTTCGTGCTTCAGTCTCTTTCTCAAACCCTTCAACTGAAATAGCCGGGGTGATATTCCCCAATTCTGCAAGTCTCCTCGCTACCTTTTCATCAATAAGAGTTCCATTTGTATACATCAAAAAGAATGTATCCCTGTGTTTTTCTGCTATATCAAAGATACCTTTGTAAAGTAGAGGCTCTCCTCCAGATATAACAATGAAGTGGGAACCCCAGAGAACTCTTGTTTCCTGTATAATCCTGTCAAAAACATCAAAGTCAAGTTTTTCGTCGTTCCTGGCTCCAGAACTTGCATAACAACCATTACAGCGGAGATTGCAGGCTTTAATAGGGCTGATTGTAACAAAAGTGGGCGGATAAAATCCAAACTCTCTCCAGAATTTTTCCTTTATCTCAGCATCCCCTCCTCTGAGCACGCTACCCAGTAGAATATCCAGAAGTGCATCTCTACATCTGGGAGAAATGCCACTGGACATTGCCCTTTCTATGGTATGAAATATAGCCCTAACCATATAAAATTTATCTTCCTGTTCTTTAGCCGGGTATTTCTCAGATTCCTTTATTATATATTCATTATATACCTTATTGAGAGCTTTCTTGAGGACGAAATTTCTAATTGCCCTATTCTGCACAGCAGTATGTGTAATTCCTTTTACAGGTTTTTCTAACAAGGCTTTTATTTTAACCATCATTCACCTCCTTTCAGTTTAACAGGGTTTTCTAATCTATCCTTTATCTCGGATAGGATAGCAATGGCTGCTTTCTCACCAGCTGAAATAGCTTCCTCTCCACGGAAGAACTCATGAGGTCTGATGAACTCAGTCTCAGGGCTAATTAAAAAATCTGGTTCGTATCTTGTTAGTTGTAATGCAGAGATTTGATAGTTAGTAATGGCTATAGATTGAAGGATCATGCTAAATATATTTGGGCCTGAAGTTTTCTTTCTCACAAATTCCTTAACATAGACGATAGGCTTCAGGGAAGCCAGATATTTACCCAGACGAGTATTTACAATCTTTGAGTTAATCTTTCCTATTTGTGTTGTTCTGGTCTCTTTTTTTATTCTAAGGTTCTGTATGTGTTTTTGAGGAGGAGGAAGAACATTTACAGCTATCACTATATTCGCTCCCATACCAATAGTTGTACTTACAGGAACAGGATTTACAAGCCCACCGTCCACCAGAAGTCTTCCATTATACTTGACAGGAGTAAATATTCCAGGGATAGACATACTTGCCCGAAGAGCTGTAATTACCGACCCCTCTGTAATAATAATCTCCTCTCCTCTCAGGAGGTCGGTTGCTATAGCGGCAAACGGAATTTTAAGGTCACCAATATTTTGCCTGCCAAGTATTGACTCAATAAATTTCGCTATCCTGTTACCATCCAGTAGCCCAGAATTTGAAACACTCGGAGTAAAGAGAGTGATTGTTTTTCTTTTATCTATATTCAGGGTAATCTCCTCCATCTCCCATGGACTGATCCCAGCGGCATAGATAGCACCTATCATTGCTCCCGCACTTGTTCCTGCAATAAAATCTATAGGAATACCCTCTTTCTCAAGAACCTTTAGAACGCCTATATGTGCAAGTGCCCTTGCTGAACCGGTGCCTAAGGCAAGTCCTATCTTTTTTGCCATTCAAATCCTCCTATCAAATATTCATCTGTGTTATCTCTTGAAAGCAGAAGTTATTCAATTACTTTCTTTTACAATTTGTTTCTTCAGTTTCTCAATCTCTGTCTTCAATTTTTCAAATTCTATCCTCGTTGGTATATTCATACGGGTTAGTGTCTCACTGACAAAATTTTCAAGTTCCCTTTTACTTTCCTCCACTTTAACAAGTAATTCTTTCAGCAAATTGTCTCTTTCACCTTTTGATACTTGCCCAATCTTAACAAGTCTTCCAATAATCTCCTTTGCCTTTCGCTCTGTGAGGGAGATTATCCCCAAGGGACCAAAAACAGGTTCCCCCGAAACATCAAATATAGATTCTGTCCCCTTTTTTACAATCTTACGGAGCAGTTTTGATACAGAAGAAATACTCTGTTCACTTGAGGTAATACCTCTCCTTTGCTGCTCTAAAATGATTTGTGTCAATACCATCATAGTAATATCATCCCCAGTCTTATCATCTATCACCTGAATCTCTTTCCCACCTGCCACCAGTTCCGCAATCTCTGCCAACGTAATGAACTTTGAACTCTCCACATCGTACATCTTCCGTGCAGCATACTTTTTTATAACCCTCGCCGCATTGGCAGGCTTTCTACTTCGTTTCAACATCTCACCTCCTATTTTCCGCAATGCGTAATAATAAATCGAAATATTATAGTTGTCAAGCCTTTTTTTTCACTTTTTCTGGGAAAGTTCAGCACATGGTATGAGAAAATTAAGGGTAAAGAAATTAAAGAGAGAAATTTTCAACGTGAAAATTGCGTCGGTCCTTGCTTTTCTGTTTTTTTTATATCAAATAAATGCAAATGATAGAAGAATAAAAACAAGTATATATAGGGCTTCTAATAACTCCAAATAAATACATAAGATTGTTTACCTTTTTAATTATTTTTTGACTAAACATCAAAACTTTATACAGAAAAATTTATCAAATGTAGTTATTTCAAGTGTTACTATGAAAAATATTAAAGAAGAAAAAAGCAGAAAAGAAAAGACCGTCCCCAACCCCCCACTTTAAGATTCTTACCACTCATTCTCCTTTTGTTTTAAGATAAGTCAGGGGACTTACAGGACAGAATAAAGGTGATATATCCATTATATATTTCAAATCTGGCATATGACCTGCTCCACACAACAGAAGGACACGCTTTATCCCAGGTGATAATGCTTCCTTTAGATTTCGCACTATTCCTAAATTTTTTTTAATCCAGTTAGAAATTATAGCAAAAGCAGCTTTTTTATTCTCATGTTCAAGTGCAATACTGAACATCATTGCATCATTAAGGTTGACTTGAGGCTCAGAGTTCAGCCAGCGAAGATATTGAGAAATAGAATGTTCTTTCAACTTTTCACTTTGCTCCCTGGTCATTTTTTCTGGATCGAGTGGCTCAAGATGCGGTTTATAATACATTACTTCCCTAATCACATCCTCTGTTATCCATTCTGGATATTCTGGAAACCAATCTACTGCCAGTATTCTATCCTGATTCAGGTGCTGTGCAAGACGAAATCCAATTTGGACTACTTCGCTTCAGCTCGAAAGAAGTGAACCCAATTTTTCTTGTCGGTCATATCTTCTTATACCTCTAACATACTCTTGATAGATAGCATTTAATTCATCCTCTTTATCACGTGGGAATTCAACAGCAATTATCTCGGATTTCCATCTTGTAAGATTCTCAATAAGCATCTTAATTTCATGTTGCCTTTTAGGTGCTAAAACATCATCCACTTCTGTAATTCCCCTCTTATCCGCTGTTAGGCGAAGTAGTCTTATACTTCAATTCTTTATAACCTTTTAATTTTACTATCATTAAAATTCAAAATTAAACCCCACGACTATGGACATTATTGATTTTATTGACTTTTCAAAGATTATATCGCTTCTGTAGGTTACAAATGGTTTAAAGGGGATATGATTGTCAGGCTCCCAGCCGAAATTTGAAACCAATCCTATTACATTATTTTGGTCACTTTTATAGTTAAAATATCCAACCGTTCCTATGGACATATTGAACCATTCAAATAACCTTTGTTCTAAGACAATACCTGTCTCAAAAAACTCGTTAAATTTTGTGAATTCGACCCCATATCTTTTTGAACTACCAGCAGGGAGTAAAAGCCGAATGCCGTAATGAGAAACTCTTTCTCTGTCCATGTATCCATATCCGAAATGGGGCCTGAGAATTATCCTGACTTTATTTTCAATGTATTCTAAGGATTTTTTACCAGGCAGGTAATTCAAAGCATATCCATGTTTACCTTTATAAAGTTCATCTTTAAGATTAAAAATAACGATTGGTGAGTTTTTGTATGATACATATATAAGTTGGCCGTTGAGGTCGTAAATATTCGACCATAGTGTGGTATTTTGGCGTGCTTGTTTTAATAAATTTTGAACATCTTCTACAGTATGAATTTTCCTTATATTGTTTTTTACTGTATTATACCTTTCAAAGGATGTTTTGTTATCACTTCCAACCTCAGGCTTTGATATAAAATGATTTGTCATAATTCGGGAGTCAAAGGTATCTTTTATGACAACTATTTTATTATCCACGTACTCTACAATTGCTGAATTACCTGCTTTATCCACTATCATATAGTGAACAACAGGGTTGCCCAAGAAAACCCCAAAGGCTACGGTGTATTTAGAAAATAAACGTAACGCTTCATCAACTGTTTGCGCTTGCGCCAAAATGAGTTTGACCATTTCCAGACTTTTTCTTATAGGTTTAATAAATGAAAAAGGGGTCTGAGTTTTTGGCACAGCAGAAATACCCACAAACAAACCTTTATCGTTTATTCCTTCGTAAGGCATATTCAGCCCAAGCTGTTCTAAGATAGCCATGCCGTAATATTTATCATTAGAAGAAATAAACCATATTTTTCCTCCTTCTCTTTCCGAATCAAAATTCCTACCCACGAGAACATTACCATTTTTATCTACTATATGGAAAATTGTGCAGCCTAAAAGTTGATATGGCAATAACAAGAAAATTAATGTGAGTATACAAGTAAATATTTTTAAATATTGTTTCATCATCTTCTTCACCTCAATTTCATATAACGTTTTGCAGCATATACGACCTTGCGACCGAAGGGAGCAATATCCCGAAGGGCATGGAGGATAGCACGTAGCGTATATGATGTGTTAGCGGAAGTTGCCCCAACATCATTTTTGTACATCTTCTATGTAGTTCTTCCATTGTTTATCAACCCAGTGTTCAAGACCTTTCTCCTTGATTTCTATCAGGTTCTCAATACAATGAAATTTTATCACACCGGGATTACTTTCCAACAACTCACAGGGAAAATCAGGACATTCGTTACATAGGTCAAGACCTTTACTAAAGCAACACTGGCGAATTTTGCACCTGTCGTCTTCTGAATTTTCTTTTATCTCTGCTTTGCATCCAGAACATATTCCCGAATTTGCAAGATTTTTTAATCCAGCTTTCAGATTTTCTATGTCTACCTTACCCTCAAGAAGTTTTTTAAATCCGTATTCTTCTACTGTATCTAAAGCTGACTGAAATGTTCTCCGAATTTTGCCAGTGTGCCAATCACAAATATGACAATAAGAACCACAAAATGATACATACCTCTTCTTTTCTTCCTCATAATTCATTTTTCTTTTCCTCTTTTTAAGGCAATTTCGCACAACGTTTTGCGTGTTTGCGGAGTTGCCTTTAGGCAATTTAGTAAAACGTCACAAACAGGCTGTTGGGCGAAGTTTTTACAATAATACTAAAGTCAAAATAAAAATCAATATCATGTTAAATCTCGTAAGTATCGCTTAAAAAGATGATGGGTTAATGATAATATTATAACACTTGTTATTACAGCAATTGTTACTTCTAAGGAAAAGCCTCTAATTGCAACTCCCAAAGCAGTGCCTGACGCAGGGGGATGTTCTGAATCTGTAATTACCATTATGAAAATCGAGAATCCAACAGCAAATGAGTATATAATAATAGAAGGTAAAAATAAATGGTGTGGAATTAACGCACATAAATATCCGCAGAGGAGTCCTACCGAATGACCTCCTATAACATTTCTTGGTTTAGCAGTAATGCTTTTTGGCATTGCAAATATAATAAAAGCGGTAGCGCCAATTGATGCTATTATTACCACGTGTTGTAAACCCAAAAATAAAAACACTATGAATGTTGCACAAGTAGCAAAAAGACTCTGAAATACGTAATTTTTCCAAAACAACCTAAATTCTTCAACCATTTTAGTTACTGATTTCTTCATAAATTAATTCCAATTGTTATTCACTTATAAAATTAACTAAAGAGCAGAGCAAAAATTTCACTTAGCTCATTATATCCGAACTTCGCATTTCGTTCCAATCTGGAAAGGTATACGAACTTCGTGTTATCTTCGATTTCGGTAGTATATGCAAACTTATTCATCTCCTTGACCCTCCAACCATCAAATCTAACGGATTTCTGATCTTTCTTAAATTTTTTATCGCGACGTGAGTATAAATCTCGGTCGTTTTGCTATGAGCATGCCCTAACAATTCCTGGATATATCTTAAGTCCGTACCTCCCTCTAAAAGATGACTTGCAAATGAATGTCTTAGCGAATGTGCTGAGACTTCCTTTTTAATTCCCGCATTAGCCTGCCAAAGTTTATCACCGTTTAACATCACATAATAATACCACAGGGAAATTAAAAAGTCAAATTCATTTTTCTTTCTTAAGCATTTAAAA
>Ga0190349_1000070_pt1 | contig 36686 bp, 37 predicted proteins | sample 48721378_MG_FD_179798 | JGI IMG/M metagenome (GOLD analysis project Ga0190349, IMG submission 179798) | Hydrothermal vent microbial mat bacterial communities from Southern Trench, Guaymas Basin, Mexico - 4872-13-7-8_MG | ecosystem: Environmental > Aquatic > Marine > Hydrothermal vents >...
GAGGAAGGGAAAAAGGTTGTTTTTACAAATGGTTGTTTCGATTTGATCCATCCCGGACATATAACATTATTAAGAGAGGCAAAAAAAAAGGGTGTGCTTATAGTTGGTATAAATACAGATGAATCGATACGTAAAATCAAGGAAGAGCAAAGACCAATCGTTCCCCTCAAGGCAAGAATGGAGGTTCTTGACAGTATAAAATATGTTGATTATATAATACCCTTTTCTGAAGAGACGCCTATAGAGATCATCAAAATGATCGTGCCAGATATAATTGTGAAGGGTGGCGATTGGAAAGAAAACGAGATAGTAGGAGCTGAACTTGTAAAAAAAAGGGGGGGAGAGGTAGTGAGAATAAGATACAAAAATGCTTATTCAACATCAGAAATTATTAATACGATTAAGAGGAGGTATTGTGAACTTTGATAAATTCACGGAAAGGGCACAGGAGGCAATTCAGATTGCGCAATCTTCATTGACGAAATTCAATCACAGCGAGCTTGATGCTGAGCATCTTTTCTATGGACTCCTTGAGGATCCCCAGGGCATTGTTCCTCAAATTCTGAAAGAAATCGGTGCTAATCCGTTACAGGTAAGGAATGAACTGATCGATTTTTTAGAGAGAAGGCCAAAGGTTTACGGCGTGGCACAGGCATATATGACACCACGAGCGCAAAAGGTTTTGAATGATGCGTGGGAAGAGGCAAGAAGGCTTACAGATCAATATATAGGAACAGAACATATTCTCTTAGCACTTACCGAGGCAGGTGGTGATGTTGCTGTTATATTCAGCAAACATAGAATAACAAGGGAAAATATATATAATGCACTGAAGGTTGTAAGGGGAGAAAAGAGAATTGAAGAACCGGATGCAGAAAGTAAATACAGAATACTTGAAAAATATACAAGGGATATGACAAAAGAGGTAGGAGACCCCGTTATCGATAGGGAAAAGGAGATAAAAAGGGTAATTCAGATCCTTGCAAGAAAGGCAAAAAACAATCCTGTTCTGGTAGGTGAAGCCGGGGTAGGAAAAACGGCTATTGTTGAAGGACTTGCCCAGAGAATAGCAAAGGCAGAGGTCCCTGAGGTGCTTCTGAACAAAAGAGTCCTTGCCCTTGATCTCCCGGGGCTTGTTGCAGGAACAAAATTCAGAGGCGAATTTGAAGAAAGAATGAAGGCAATTCTTAATGAGGTATTAAAACAGAAAGAAAAGGTTATTCTATTTATTGATGAGTTACATACAATTGTAGGAGCAGGGGCAGCAGAGGGAGCAGTTGACGCTGCAAACATTATGAAGCCCTTCCTTGCCAGAGGAGAAGTTCAGACAATAGGTGCTACAACCATTGAAGAATACAGAAAATTTATAGAAAAAGACCCAGCCCTTGAAAGAAGATTCCAACCCGTTTGGGTAGAAGAGCCTGCCATTGAGGATGCTATTAAAATTCTCACAGGGTTAAGGGAGAGTTACGAAAAGCACCACGGCGTGAAGATCTCTGATGATGCAATTAAGGCATCAGTAATACTCTCTAAGAAATACATTCAGGGAAGATATTTACCCGATAAAGCAATCGATCTGCTTGATGAGGCATGTGCAAGGAGAAGAATAGATCTTTCCGAGATGCCTCCCGAACTCAAAGAGATTAAAAAGAAAATTGCAGACTTAAAGAAAGAGGCAGAGGATAATCCACAGCTTGCAGATGACCTTCTAAAAAAGGCTTCCTTCCTTGAAAAAGAGCTTGATGAGAAGAAGAAAAAGTGGATGGAAGAAAAAAAACTGTCAGATACAATGGAAGAAGAAGATATAGCTGAGATTGTTTCAGAGTGGACAGGAATACCTGTTACAAAGATGCTCGAAGAGGATAGGGCGAAGTTAATACACCTTGAAGAAAAGATACACGAACGCATTGTAAATCAAGATGAAGCCGTCGTTGCCATCGCAGATGCAATAAGAAGGGCAAGGAGTGGGTTAAGGGATGAGAGGAGGCCTATAGGTTCTTTCATATTTCTTGGACCAACGGGTGTGGGTAAAACAGAACTTGCAAAGGCACTTGCCTGGGTTCTCTTTGACTCAGAGGATGCAATGGTGAGAGTAGATATGAGTGAATATATGGAAAAATTTTCCGTTTCAAGACTTATTGGTGCACCTCCAGGATATGTGGGTTATGAGGAAGGAGGATACCTCACAGAGGCTGTTTTAAGAAGACCCTACCGGGTTATTCTTTTTGATGAAATTGAAAAGGCACATCCTGATGTATTCAATGTCCTTCTTCAGATACTCGATGATGGGAGACTCACTGATGGAAAAGGAAGGACAGTAGATTTTAGAAATACAGTTATAATAATGACATCCAATATTGCATCTGATACAATACAGGACCTTGCTGACAATTATGAAGCCCTGAAGGAAAAGGTGTTTGACCAATTAAAGAGAACAATGAGACCTGAATTCCTCAACAGGATAGATGAGATAATTATTTTCCGTCCTTTAAAACTTGAACATGTGAAAAAAATTGTGGAGATCCTGCTGAAGGACTTACTCAGAAGGCTAAATGAAAAGAATATTAAACTTAATGTCACTGAACGGGCAGAGGAATTTCTTGCAAGGGAAGGTTATGATCCTGCTTACGGTGCAAGACCACTGAGAAGAACTATCCAGAGGTATATTGAGACGCCCCTCTCAAAAGAGATACTTGATGGGAAAATAAAAGAGGGGGAAGTTACAGCGGATTACGAGGAAAGTAGAATTGTTTTCAGGCAGTGAATTTCATTAATCCTTACACCACTGTTTTATTATTGAAACCACACTTTTCTTTCTAAAGGCAATGGATGTATGCGTTGCCCAGAGATATTTTAATGTAGGATAACCCAGGTCCCTCCACAATTTCAGCGTAGATTCTCTTGGAATAACCATATCAAAAAGGGCATTTATCATTAATATTTTTCTACCCTTCAGAAGCGGTGCATATGTAAGTGGGTCATAGTAAAAACATATAACCTTATTCTTTACACTATTTATATCACCTGTTTCCAGAAATTTATTTCTAAAATTTTCAAATTTTGATCTACACTTCAAACAATCTGCCCTGGAGATCCCCTGCCTTTTGTAATCCTTTCTTATTTTAAACATAATAGGACTATCCCAGGTGAGAATTCCGTAATCACCGCCACCAAGTATAAGTGCAATACTTGTTATTCTTTTATCCATAGCTGCTGCCATTGTAGATATAATACTTCCAAGACTTATCCCAATAATTCCATATTTTTCATACCCCATTACCTGTAGAAGGTCTATACCTCTCAATACATCAAAAACTGCCTGTCTAAAAAATTTATAACCGAAAACCCCATCCATAAAATTCACTTTACTTTTTGTCTCTTTTACATTTTTGATCCTGCTTAAATGGTAGGGTAGATGAACAAAAAATGTTGCATAGCCAATCTCAGCGAGCTCTCTTCCCATTTGAAACCATCCATACTCTTTTCTTGCGGCGAGTCCATGCACGAATAGCATTATTTTTTTTGTGTTTTTGTCAGGCACATTTAACACTGCTTGCACATCGTCGTTAATGGTGTTGTCACTCACCACAGGTGAAGGATAAAAGATTCTATATCTGTTATTTCCTACCTTCCATACCTTTGCTTTGAATGAAGCTGCAGAATATATATACAAATTAAATACCCATTACCTTAACTATTATCCTTTTTCTTCTTTGGCCATCATACTCTGCATAAAATATCTGTTCCCAGGGACCGAGATCAAGGTTACCATTTGTTATAGGAATTATAGTCTGATGATGAGAAAGAATTCTTTTCAGGTGTGCATCCCCATTTGCTTCTCCACCCCTATGGTGTTTATAATTTTCTCTGTAAGGGGCTAACTTCTCAAGCCATTCCATAATATCTTCCATCAACCCTTCTTCGTAGTCGTTTACAATTATTCCTGATGTTATATGCATAGCAGAGACCAAACAAAACCCCTCCTTAATACCACTATTCTTCACTATGTCTCTTATCCTCTCGGTTATATGAAGCAATTCTTTCTTCTTCTTTGTTTTAAAAAAGATGTACTCCGTGTGTACTTTCACTTTCATTTTTCCTCCTTACCCTCTATGATACGGGTGACGATGGATAATGGTAAATATTCTGTATAGTTGTTCAAACAATAAAAGTCTTGCAATTTCGTGCGGAAATGTGAGTTTTGAAAGGGATAATATAAAATTTGCCTTTTCCCTTTCCTCATTATTAAAACCCGCATCATCTCCAACTACAAATTTTATTCTGGGTTCTTTGTGTTGAATTCCCTCAAAAAATTTCAAGAAATCGAGGGTTCGGAACTCCTCTCCATTTTCATCCAGTAAAATGGAATAACATCCCCCTAACTCTTTTTTCACATTCCTCCTTTTTACCTCTCTCTCTTTTATCCTGAGAAAACGGGAGGAGAGCTTCTTATAATAGTCACAAAGAGCTCTTATTTCTTTATTTTTTATTTTGCCTACAGCTACAACTTCAAGCATATTTATAATTCCAATCCCTGGACGAATATTTTTCTGTAAGAGGTGATATACTATCGTATTTTAGTGGAATAAATGTAATTCCAAATGCCTCTTCAAATCCCTTTTTTACAGCCTTCTTTATATCTTCAAGAGAAATCCTCTTCCCCAGCGCCTCTTCAACTGATATAAGCCCCGGCATATGTGGAAAAACGTTATCTGGCTTTTTTGCTGCAAGGGTTCCCTGTTGAAGACAAATACCAAATCTCCTAACCTGTGCAGAACCTATGATTTTTTTGCCCTTAAAGGTAAACTCATACCAGGACGGTGCATTAAAACAAAGATCGCTGTCCCTATCACCTGATTTTCTCTCAAGCTTTACATCAAGTCCCAATATCTCAAAACCTTTACCAAACCCTTGTGAAATCTTTTTGTATGATTCAAGTACGCTTCCACCTACCAATTCATCACTCTGTGGGAATGCAAGCGAGTATGTCATATCTCCAGAGTGAATTACAGCCCTTCCCCCTGTTGGTCTTCTAACAAATGGATAACCCTTCTTGCCAAGCGAGATGATCCATTCTGAGACCCTCTGGTGAAACCCAATGGTTATAGATGGTGGAGAAAAGTTAAAGAACCTCAATACAGGCTTGCCTGTTTTTTCTACAAAATTCATCAGGGCTTCATCAAAACCCATATTAAAATATGGGTCTCTGAAGCCCGTGTCTATAAAGAACCATTCCATCTTAGAAGAAATGCGCCAGTTTAAGAATTGCCTCTTTCAGAAACTCAAATCGGCCTATAAGAAGGGAGATCCTTGCCATTACAGTATAACCGAAGGATGCACCAAAGGCAACCATAATAAACATAATACCTATCTTAGCCGTCTTCCCAATAGCACCCTTGTGCTCCTTTGAAAAATAGAAGTAGATGAGTGTAGTGAGGACGCCAGCGACAATTATGAAATTGTTTACAGATGTTATCCACTTGCCTGTCCACAGAGGTAGTAGAGTTGCCTTAACCTGGGGTAGGATGTATCCGTGAATTGCACCTGTCAAAACGAGACCTGCACCTATACCCACTGTAAAAGCAATAGACCATCTGCTAAGCCAGGCAATCCTGGGAAACCATCTTGTAAGCATCAAAAATCCAAAGATTAGAGGAATTATAAGCATAAGTGAACCAGGCTGCTTCTCTGCAATGGGCTGAATAACCATAAGTTTTATTGTGAAATGCCAGGTATATATAAGCCAGTATCCTGCAGAATATCCTACGTATAGATGTTCTGCGAATTTGTAGAAGGGGTTATCTCCATACAGAAACGAAAAAATGCAGAGAGTCAATCCGGCTGCCACCCATATCCCAAATGCCTGTATCATAACCTCTTCCCCTTTCTTCTCTCAACAAAAAATCCTATATTGCCCAATATGATAAAAATAACTATTGCCACATGTGCCCAGGATTGAGATGCCATCCCAACATGTGCAAATCCAGGGTGATGAACAAGCCTTTCATACTCTGCAGCACCCTTCAACCCACCTATTAGTCCTTCTATCTGTCCGGATTGTACATAAGGATAAGCGTTCGCTGCCATAACAGCTGTAACACCAAGAATCAGCTTCTGCTTGAAGCGTGCATTAACATACTGAACCCAATAATCCCCCATAGATCCAGCCTCAAGCCCAACAACAACGGCTATATCATCATAGTTATGGATGTTATCCATCATAGGCAGGGAATCAAGGGGAGTTCCACTTATATCGCCATAGAAAACATTCCTTATCTCTAGCCCCATTCTGAGCATTACAGCAATATCACCAGGTCTATATCCAAGATTAACATAATCGATACCATACTTCTTTTTGTACTCCTTTGCCACCTGTTCAAGCCCCTGGGTTCCTATTGGAAGCCCCAGTGGCCAGAAATCTATAAGAATAACCTTGAGATTTTTGTCAAAACAATGCCTCAGGATTGCTATTAACATAGGTTGAAGCTCTGGCATAGAGGCAGCATCATAATCAATTGAGATCATAACAGCTGACCCTGGTTTGAGATCATTTATAGCATTGTATGCACTTTGAACAGCAGGGGAAATCTGGACACTCATCTTAAGCCCAAAAATTATTGGGATAAGGACCACTATCCCTATTATAAGAAATATTATTCTTCTATCTATCTTTCCTAATCTTTCCCATATACTCATTCATTCCTCCTCAAGAGAGGTATGTCCTTTCAATACCAAGGATCAGTCTCAACGACATTGCGACAGTCCCCAATGCTATACCAATCATTATTCCCCTCATTGGTCCCAACTGTAAAACATTTAATATCCAGCTTGTTATGGGCGGTAGCTTATGCCATAACATATATCCTGCTGGAACCCTTCCCAGCATAACAATTACCGCCGTAATCAATAGAAGGGTCGCCTCAAGGTTTCTTGCCCTGAATGCCCTATACGAAGCAGAGGCAATAAAGAAGGCAAGGAGTGCAAACATCGTGGATTGAAGTGGAATAAGTACATAATTATAAAAATACATAAAGGAGCTTTGCACCTTAAAGGCATCTCCGAACCTGAGCTCTGAGATAAGTCCTGTAACAAAGCTAAGAAGAAGACCCAAAAAGAATATTGTGCTGAACCAGGAACCCTTCTCCCTCCTCCTAAGTTTTGTGGCATGAAATCTCACGAGTGAATCAACCCCTAATAACATCGTAAAACCAAATATAACAGAATACCAGACAAGGGCATCTTCCTGAAGCCTACCAAAAGGAGGATGAGGGATAAAGAATGTAACGACAATTATTACTCCCGTTAAAAATGTTATAGCAAGTGGTATCGTTTTTTTCTTCATTTATATCCTCTTAAAAGACCGAGACAAGTTTCTCAAATATATGCATAAGCGTATGTCTCCCTGTGCTCATCAGGATACCTGCAATTGTGCCGAGTGTAACGTATGCCCCAATTATAAATATCAAAACTGCCTTTCCCCAATCAGAACCCTTCACACTTCCAAGCATAACAGGTTCTCTTCCAATATATGAAGAGGCAGCCAGTAATTCTTCCCCAATTAATACATAGTCACAGGCAGCAACAAAGAAGGGTAATTGAACCGTTGCAGTAGTGCCTGCAATCTGAATCGCACCAACTGCATGACCTGTCTCTGCAAGAATCAAGGATTCGGCAAAGAAATATCCCTGTAAGAATATGGCACCTGGTTTTTCTCTTGCCATCAATCCATCAACACCTGCAGTATATCCAAACTGCTCATATGTGAGATATATGATATTTTTTTCATTGTATGCATCGGGTCTGCCTGCCTCTGTGTATGCCTGTTTTACGGTCTCCTGTGAAGCGGTCATAACAATAGGGTCAAAATTCGTAACGAGGAGAGGGGTATCGTACTCTGCAATCTTTTTCGCCACTCTCCTAAGAAGTGTTATAGCAGCAAGGGTCCCTGCATCTGTAATCCCCATAAGCCCATGCACAAAGAAGGTTGGTTTTCCCAATTCTGTCGACCTTCCTATAGCCTCATCAATAGCATCAAGGGCGGGTATCTTTCTAATAAATAACCCTTCTGGATTCCGTTTGGCAAGTTGAATAAACAAAAGAACCAGGGCAGAGAAGAGGATTAGATACATCAATACAGCCGCTCTGGTCCTGTTAAACCATTGTGCAGTAGAGACTGCTGGTTTTGTAATATTGTAGTAGAAGGTACTCTCGGGAAACACGACACCAAGCCTGTAGAAATATTTTTCTCCATCCTTTATAGAATCGTTGTCTGTATACTTCATTGAAAGAAGTGAGAAAAATCCCACCTGTTTATAAACTGTATCCTTCTCAGTTCTTCTAAAAACCAGTATTTTTTTAACATCGGTAGGTATATCCCTTCCAATAATGGTTATACTCTGTCCCCCATCATTGGGGGTGTCCATCGCTTCGAAACTCATCGACAAAAGTAATAGTACCATCATTTTATAATCCCCAACCAGTCATGGAGGAGGAATTGCATCCTCCCAATTAATAATGAAATCCTCGCCATTACAGTATAACCGAAGGAGGCACCAAAGGCAACCATTATAAAAATTATCCCAATCCGGGCGGATTTACCAAGAAATCCCTCATGTTCCTTGGAAAAGAAAAAATAGACAAGTGTGGTTAATACCCCAACAAACATAATAGCATTGCTGATACCCAAAAACCAGTTATTGACCATAGCCCTGGTCAAAATTGTTCCCTCCACCTGTTTAAAGATATATGCCTCTAATGTTACAGGCACAGAGAGACCTGCACTTGCTCCTATATATATTGCAAGTGGGTATTTTATAACCCAGGTAAATTTTTTCGAAAATATGCCAAGTGTAAGAAGCCCTATAAATATCGGTATGAAGAGGAAAAACCTCATTGGACTCGTCCCGTGTGCTAATGGATCCCAGAGTCTGGGTATTATAGAAGTATACCACAGGATAACAGCACCATAGCCAATAGCAAGCCCCATAAATAGGTGCTCAGCGAATTTGTAGAAGGGGTTATCCTTATAGAGAAATGAATATATGGCAAGCGTCAAGAAGGCTGCAATCCATACCCAGGGATTTGTAGAGATATGCATCAACCCTTCCTCTCTGCTTTTCTAATAACGAAGTATCCAATGTTGCCCAGGATAATAAACACAACTATCAACAGGTGCACGATTGACTGGGCATCCATACCTATCGTTGCTGCCATTCGGCCTGTGGGAATTTTGTTCATATTTATGAGCTTTTCATATTCCGCAGCTCCTTTTAGTCCCCCCAACATCCCTACAAATTGGCCTGTCTGAAGCCAGGGGTAATACTGGGCAGCACTTACGGCAGTGGTGCCTACACCAATTCTACATCCATACCTTTGATAGGCGTAACTTGCCCATAGCTGTGGAAGAGAACTTCCCGATAGATCAATTGCAACCCCTATGCCATCGTAGTTATCTACCTTAGAAATGAGGGGTAGGGTATCAAGAGAATTACCGTAATAGTCATTCCTGAAGGTTCCCTTTATGGACTCGCCAATAGATAAAATTACAAGGCTTATACCAGGTACATATCCAAGAAATACGTAGTCCCTACCATATTTTATATCGGGAAAGTCGGATTTGACCTCTCGCAACGCCATCTCCACCATACCGGCGCCCGGGGCATAAAGTCCACCATAAAGGATTATGGGTATTTTTTTTGCAAAACAATGTCTCATAATGGCAACTCCCATAGGAAGAAGCTCTGGCATTGTAGAGGGATCAAAATCAAATATAAGTAGAACTGCCTTATCTGCAGGTTTCTGCTTATCTACAAAATTATATAGATTTTTCGCAGGTGGAGTAACGTTCACAGGAAGGCCAATAGGTTTTAAGAGTGGAATTGTTACTGCAATCCACACAAGGAGAAAAATCCATCTCCTATCTATCCTTATAAGCCTCTTCCAGAAATTCATTAATCGCCTCCCAGATAACTTCTTTCAATACCGAGGATTATCTTCAGCGAGGTTGCAATCATTCCAAGTCCCACACCAATGAGTATCCCCCTCTGTGCTGCCATGTTTGGATACATCAATATCCACTCAACAAGTTTAGGCATACCCTTCCATATATATGCACCGATGGGAACACGTCCAATCATAACAATAGTGGCAGTGATCAACAAAAGAGACGCCTCAAGGTTTCTCGCCCTGAATGCCCTGAATGCAGCGGAGGCAATAAAAAAAGCAAGGAGTGAAAACATCGTTGCCTGCAGAGGGGCAAATACATAGTTGTACATTTGATCAAAGAAAAAGCCTCTATTTGACAGGAATCCCGCACCTGCCATAAGAAAAACACCAAAAATAGCAACAATAGATGCCCACCACCCCTCCTTCTTTCTCTTTACCTTATTTATATGGTAGATGCCGAAACTCCTCCAGGCAAATATATAGAAAAATATGGATATGATGATGAGCCATTGCTGGACCATAATCCTGTAGAACTTTTGAGAAAGGGGATGCGGGATAAAGTATTGAATAATAAGTGCAAAACCAAAGGCAAATGCAAGGGCAAGCGGGAACGTCCTTCTCATATCCTATTAACCTCCATTATACAGTTGAAAAGAATTTAACTATTATATCCATATTCAATAGGGCAAGTATACTTCCCAAAACCGTCAGTCCAATAAGTATTGCCTTACCCCAGTCCTGTGCCTTTATTGAACCAACTAACTTTGGATCCCTTGAAAGGTAGGCACTTGCAGCATAGAGTTCCTCTCCCATTATTGTATAATCGCAGGCAGTAACAAAAAATGGAAGCTGTGCAACGGCGTCAGTACCAGCAATCTGTATAGCACCCGTCATATTTCCTGTTTCTGCAAGTATAAGGGATTCTGCATAGAACATACCGATAAATAAATTTGTAGCAGGTCTTTCCCTTACCATAATACCATCGACCCCTGCTGCATAGGCAAACTGAGAATCGGCAAGGAAGAAAACATTTTCTCTCCTAAAGGCATCGGGCCTGCCTGCCTCTGTGTATGCCTCCTTCACAACCTCCTGGGCAACCATTGTCACAATTGGATCTCTATTGGGGATAATAATGGGTGTATCGTACTCTGCCGTTTTCTTCGCAACAGGTGCTAATATATTTATTGATGCGATGGTAGCTACATCACTCATAGTGGAAATCCCCGGTACATAAAGTATCGGCTTACCCATTTCTGTAGCCCTTCCCACTGCTTCATCAAGTTGGTCAAGACCTGTTATTTTCCTAATAAATAACTTCTTTCCTTTTGCAGCAGTGGTAAAATATAGGATCAGAAAGATATAAATGATGGCGACAGAAAATGTATTAATTCTGTTTGTTTTAAACCATTGAGGGCTTGGTGCTACAGGTTGGGTAGGAGGTGAAAATGCAGAAAACGAGCCATCTTTTCCAACGGATCTCACGACAAATTCGTATTCAACACCATCTTTCAAACCATTTACACTAAACCTGTTCCATTTTTTCTGAACATACCCCTTCTTTTTAAACCCTGCTTCACCCTTTTTTCTTCCGAAAATCTCATATCCCTTGAGAAGGGTATCTTTGACTGCTTTCCATTCCACTACAATGGCACCACCACCATCACTTGACTTGTCGTAAGCCCTCACTTGAGACGGTGGCAGTATACCATATATAATTAAAAGATAGAACATAAGAATGTTTTATCAGAAAAATTTTTTTTTGTCAAGGGTTTTTTCAGTATCTCTATTTTTTTTCTGAGCATATTTATCCCTTTAAGTTGTCGGTATAAGTATTTGGGGTCTTCTAACGCCTGCCCTTATCTGTGTCCTTCCATCTATCGTGACAAATTTCCCTTTATATTTATTCAATTTCTTTTTCAGGTCGTTATCCAATTTCAATCTGCCAAATCCTTCCATAAGAATCATTGTAATCCCTGTATCATTTTCCTTTGTAATACCCTTCCTGATCTCATCTCCAAATATATCATCAAATTCCATTACAGAAATAGATGGGGTAATTATTCCCTGAACTTTTCCCCGTAAGGACTCAAATTCTTTCCTCTTAACGGGCTTATCAAAGATAATTATATCCGTCCCAAGCCTTCCCCATCTCTCTCCCCCAAACCCAAAGACACCGTAAAACACTTCTGCCTCTGTCTCAATTATGACACCCCTTTTTGGTATAATTTCTTTTATAATGCCAGGAATAGACGCATTCAACTTCCTCTCTTCTACTGGCCTTTTTATAACCACATCCCCCGTTTTAAGGTTAATATCCACAACCTCCCCATATATGGGTGACCTGCAATACTTCATTGCGATGCCAGCATACATTGACATCGAAGCAATAACCCCCCCTTTCTCCACCTTTTCACCAATATGTTTATTAAGATGTATTTCGAGGCTCTCTGGAGGAATGTCAAGCGCCTTTGCACAATTTATTGTCACCGGCCCTATTTCATCCTTACCAATCTTTTCCCTGATTATTACCCCTCCTGACGCAGGAGATATATACTCAAGTACGCCACTTACAGGTGAGTCTGCCAGCATTCTCGCCCCCAGTGTTTTTCTTACTGCAATAATTTCGCCAGCATTTACGGTATCACCCACTTTTTTCGTCAGATACTCCTCTATTTCAGTGAGTCCTACCTTTAACCTATCTGCAATATTAACGATGAACGGCCTCTCCCCGATATAAAACATCTCAGCAACGAGAGTTTCAGGCTTGACAATGTCTCCTTTATCTACAAGGACCCTCCCATCAAAGGGTAGTATCCTCTTTTTTAGAATTTTAGCCATTTACCCTCCCAGAAATGATTTTTCTCCATTTTTCAACTGCTATTCTATCGGGTTTGAGTGGTCTTTCTCTCATATCACAGATTATTCCTAAATGCCCCGGCCTTACAATCTTTTTTATAGGTATACCCCTACCAGCACCTGCATCAAATCTTTTAGTCGGTTTAACTTCGATTTCCACTTCTTTTTCCTTCACTGGAACTCGAACAAGCTCGCCCTGTCTTATCTTAAAACTCCGGTCATTTACGGATATTGTAAAGGCAATCTTCCCCTTTTTATCCTTTCCTGCAGGAGAAACTACAGTACCCAAAGGAATAAGACATTCCCTATCAAATAATTCAAGGGCAAGTGCAGGATTTATAGAGGAGAGGATTCCAAGATGGGGCATCATAAATACAGAGTCAACAAAAAACTCTGTTATACCTTTCGCATTGATTCCATCGAGCATTATCTCAAATGCCCTTTCCCTTGGATTGTGGGATAGTATACCTCCACTGCCTATAACCATATCAATCGAAAGGGAATCTAATGGACTTCTTCCTACATTCCATTCCCTCACTTTTACATTCTTACCCTGAAGAGAGGAAGTTATCACATCTGTTATCTCCCTTGATTTTGCAAGTTTATTGTGGTCCTCAAGGGCAATTCTTACAATTTCCTTTGCCACTGCAATTTCCATCTCCTGCTCAGCACCCTTCTTTGGAATGGATGTAGGAGATATCATCTTGTTTGCGGCCACATTCATCAATTCTTCCGTATCTATTTCAAGTGGTATCCACTTCATTACATTCTCAAGACCTGCCCTTTTTATTGTCTGGAGCAGGGAATAACTCATCCCAAGATTTGCGCTAACGGTCCTTGTTACTTCACCATCATAGGCAGAAAAAACATCGGTAGTTGCTCCTCCTACATCAAAGGAGAGCATATTAATCTCCCTTTCCTGGGAGTATTTTTTTAAAAGTTCGAATACAGCCCCTGGTGTAGGGAGAATTGGTGCTGAGACAACATTGAGTAACCTTTCGTACCCAGGTGCTCTTTTCATAACATGGTCCATAAATATCCTTAAAATTTCTCTTCGCGCAGGATCCGGATTTTCCTTCTTGAGATCTGGCCTTATATTTTCTGTTATGGTGAGATCAAACTTCTTCTCCAGTGCAATTTTTATAAATTCGCTTCCATTGCTGTTACCTGCATAGACAAGTGGAATTTTATATTCTCCGAATTTCCCCTTAATCTCAGAAGATGCTAAAATTTCACCCAGTTGAACAACGCCAGAGACTGCACCACCCTCAACCCCACCAGAGAGAAGTATAATATCTGGCCTTAAATCCTTCAATGCCATAATTTTCTCAAATGGGGTTCTCCCATCGTCAATTGCAAGAACATCCATAACAATGGCGCCTGCGCCAAGTGCCGTTCTTTCAGCACTCTCACCAGTATAGTACTTCACAAGTCCTACAGTAATCATTTGAAGTCCTCCCCCTGCACTGCTCGTAGCAAGGAATAGATCTATACCTCCATCAGTTGATGAAGGGATAAGGAATTTTTCATTCTTTAACATTCTCCAACCTGTTTTTTTCTCAAGTGCCCTCACAGAGTTTATTAATCCAATCCAGACATTCTCCTCTGGAAATTCTACTGTAGTTTTGTATTGTTCATATCCAGAAAAGACCATATCACCTTTATTATTCCTCCTGAAAAGTATCGCTTTTGTTGTAGTACTTCCCACATCACATATAAGAATGGCATTCAAGGAATGACGAGATACGATATCAAGAATCTCCTTCTCTGAATATCCTACCCTTCTCGCCTCAAAGAGAAAATCACTATAAAAATCAAGAAGGAGTTTCTCTCTCACCCCCGATGGAAGGGAAACAACAGTTGCTCTACTCCCTTTCTTCGTTTTAATAACGCCCATTTCTTCAAGCTTTCTATATGCCCTTACAACAGTTGCAGGGTTAACGCCCAACTGAGAAGAAAGCATCCTTACAGAAGGGAGTTTTTCGCCAATACGTATTTTTTTCGAGGATAAAAGTATTATAAGACCATTAAGAATTTGTTCGTATAACGGAATGTGTGAGTCAAAATCAATTTTTATGTTCATCTGTATCACCTATCTGATATAGTATAACAATTCTCAAAATTTTGTCAAGTCTTTTTTAAAAAAATTTAAAGAGCAGAGCCCTTTTTACTTCACGCTTCACGGTCTATATCCTATTCCCTATATCCTGTTGTTATTTACCTGTACTTTGCAAAAATCGGTTGCAGGTGAAATTTGCGACTATCAAAGACAAATGGGTATTTGTCTTTCGATGGGGTTTTACTTCTCTCGTTGTGGTTCTCATTATAAGTCTTGATTTAATGGGCAGTACACCTGTTTATAAGAGTGGATTACATGAGGAAAAATTTCTAAAAATTCACCTTGATGAAAATAAGTGTAAAGGGGCAGCATTCTGTGAAGAGGTATGTCCAAGAAACTGCTATGAGGTAGATAGAGAGAGAAATATTGCAACAATTCCAAGACCAGATTTATGCGTTCAATGCGGCGCCTGTGTCATTCAATGCCCATTTGACGCCATTTATTTCATAAGTCCCCAGGGAAAAATTATACCCCCAGAAGCCATTAGAAAATTCAAGTTGAACCTAATGGGCAAGCGTCTCGTGAAGGTGTAGGGTTCTTTTTCTCTTGACGCACTCTCTGAAAAACATATAATATTTGTGAAGGGGGAAATTTAACACAAAGATATGTGGGCTATATTTTTCTGCAAAAAGATGAATAATTTATGTGAAAGGAGGTGCCCAATGGAGAATGAGGATATTCTAAAAAAAATTGGTAATGAAGAGATTGAGCCTGATGATTTCGCAGAAATAATAAAGAAAAATTGGGATTTACTTTCAGAAGTGTTCAAAGGTTTAGATTCGACAAAACCAGAAATAAAATATAGTTGCGCAAAGGTTCTGCGGAGTATTAGTGAAGAAAATCCGGAAAAATTATATGCTGAGTTTGATTTTTTTGTGAATCTTTTGGGTAGCAACAATAAAATTCTTAATTGGATTGCAATTGATGTTCTTGGGAATCTTACAAAGGTGGATACAGAAAACAAATTTGATACTATTTCTGAAAAATTTTTTCATCTTCTCACAGATCAAAGTATGATAACAGCTGTACATACAATTGAGAATCTGGGGAAGATCGCAAAAGCAAAACCACATTTAACAAAACAAATTACAGATAATCTTTTAAAAATAGAAAGTACTCCCAGAACCCAGGAATGTAAGAACATTTTATTTGGGAAAGCAATTGTGGCTTTTAGTGGGTTCTTTGACCAAATTGCTAATAAGGATGATGTAATTTCCTTTGCAAGAAAACAACTTAATAACCCCAGAAATGCAACAAAAAAAATAGCAGAGAAATTCTTGAAAAAATTCAAATAATAAGAGAAATAAAAAAGGGAAACTAGGTAATTCAAATAACTGTATTCCAAAAATACTGCTAATTACAATCTAAAATTTTTTGATTTAAATTCAGACTTCATATTAAACTACTTATTGCCTCATATAAGGATCCACACGAAAGGGTATTCATTGCTTCATTTATATTTCCACATGAAATATATATTGATTTTCGTAGGAAAGCAACTCTTTTTGCAAGTCTCTTTTCTGTATCCATTCTTATACCTTTCTTTCTTATATGGAGAGGAAGTTTCCCTCCCTTGATGGGAGGGATTAAGGGAGGGTGTTCTTCCATTTCATTCACCCTCACCTCTGTCCTCTCCCTTCAAGGGCGAGGAGGTTATTTTTACCTCTAAAGTGGAAAAGTGGAAAAGTTTTTTTCTCCATTCTTCCTCCTCCCTTCTTCCTTCTCCATTCCTTAACTTTTCTTCTTCGCTTTCTTATACCTCCTCGCTACTTCCTTCGTAATTGCCTTTCTCTCACTTATCTTTAACCCCATTTATACCTCCTTTTCTGGGGATATATTTTACTATTTTTGTGTTGATTTTTAAATGAGGCAAATCGAACTATTGACATTTGCGAATTGGAATTATAATAATTAAGCAATAGGGTCAATTAGATACCTAATCTTTATTGTTTTAGTTTTTTAAATACCAAAAAAGGGAGTGAGTGATGGCTATTGTTCTTGACGGAAAACATTTAACAATTGAGCAGGTAGTAAACGTTGCAAGAAACAACGAAAAAGTAGAAATTCATCCAGATGCACTTGAGAAGGTAAAAAAGTGCAGAAAAATGGTTGAAGACAAGATAAAAGCCAAGGAGATTATGTATGGCATCAACACAGGTATAGGGGAATTCTCCGAGGTAGTTCTGAACGATGAACAGGTAAAACAATTCCAAAAATACCTTATTTATAATCATTCAGCAGGTATAGGCGAACCCGCTCCTATTGAATGGGTACGGGCTGCAATACTAAGTAGAATAAACGTTCTTATAAATGGGAGATCTGGTTGTCGCCCAGAAATACCTATGACAATGGCAGAGATGCTCAATAAGGGTGTCACACCAGTGATCTGTAAAAAGGGTTCTGTTGGTGCCAGTGGAGACCTTGCACCAATGGCACAAGCCGCCCTGCTATTGATGGGAGAAGGTGAAGCCTATTACGAGGGCGAAAGGTTACCTGGAAGGGTAGCTATGGAAAGAGCAGGTATCCCCATTCCAGGACTGGAGGCAAGGGATGGGTTGGCTTCAATTAATGGCTCAAACCTTATAACAGGTGTCAGCGCACTTTTACTTTATGATATTAACAGATGGCTTAAACAGGCAGAAATAGCATGTGCTATGTCCCTTGAGGCACTATATGCCAATATGAAGCCTTATGATGTTCGTCTTCACGAGGCACGAGGTTTCCCAGGTGCAGTCAGATCCTCTAAGGCAATAAAGAAGTGTATTGAGGGCAGTGACCTCTTATCTGGAAAGGTAAAAACAAAGGTGCAAGATGCCTACTCTATGCGTTCCTCTCCACAGGTTATTGGTGCTGCACATGATGCGGTTGCGCATGCAAGAAAACAGGTGGAGATTGAATTAAATGGAGTTGGTGATAATCCTGTATTTTTCCCTGAATATAATCTGACCATCACAGGTGCAAATTTCCAGGGTTCACCTGTTTCTCTTCCAATGGATATGGTCGGGGCTGCAGTGACTATGGTAAGTGTTTTATCAGAAAGGCGTCTCAATCGCCTCTTGAATCCAGCATTAAGTATTGAACTCCCTCCATTCCTTACAAAGGGGGCAGGTATGTTCTCAGGGATGATGCTCAGCCAGTATACAGCAGACACATTGATAGTCGAACAGAGAATCCTTTCCTTCCCTGCATCTGTTATGTCCATACCAGCGGCAGCAGATCAGGAAGATTTTGTCTCTATGGGTATGAATACTGTTAACAAGAATGCACAAATTCTTGACAATGCCTATGGGGTTCTCGGTATTGAATTTATGGCTGCTGCCCAGGCACTTGATTTCCGCAATTTTAAAAATGGTGAGGGTGTAGAGACAGCAAAGAAGGTCATTAGAAAATATGTACCATTTCTGGATGAGGACAGACCACTTTACAAAGACCACACCAGGATGAAAGAACTGGTGAAATCCTGTGAAATACTTGAAGAGGTGGAAAAAAAGATAGGGAACCTGGAATAAAATATAGTTGGATTAATCAAATAAACGATCATCTTAACTACTTGAAAACCTATGAAGATTTTTCCTTAACCAGAAAATTGCTATAATCCCTGAAAGAAAGTTTGATAGGGCACCAGCTATAAATATACCCTTTATTTTGAAAAGAAAGGAACCTGCAATGGCAAGGGGAATATAGAGAACAAACATCCTGAGAATCATCAGGGTCGCTGCATAAAGTGGTTTGTTTAAAGCATTAAATGCGGATGCAGAAAGCATAAGTATCCCAAGAATGCCATAACTCATCGATACAATTTCCATATACTGGGAGGTCGTTTGAATGACTGTGATATTCTTATTAAAAATCATCGCAATAGGTCTCGATGCAAAGATAAAAAGTAGAAAAACAGCAAGCCCCCATAATAATGAAAATTTATAACCAAATTTTATACCCTCCTTTATCCTCCTGCCTTTGCCTGCCCCCCAGTTCTGTCCTACAAATGGTGTAATAACAGAAGATAAAGAACCAATAATGGATAGACTAAACATTTCAATCCTCGCCGCAACCCCAAAACCTGCTACCGCTGCTGCACCATATGCAGCAACCAGCCTTGTTATTACACCTGTCGAAACTGGTGTGATTAGATTTGTCCCGGCGGCAGGTAATCCTATATAAAGAATCCTTTTCCAGGAAGCAAAGATCTTAATCAGTCCAGGGATCTTAAGTGTAATCATCCTTTCCCGATGATATAGAATCCAGAGTGCCATAACAAAGGTTGTTGCCCTTGAAAAAACAGTTGCTGTAGCAGCACCAGCCAGTTCCATCCTTGGAAACGGCCCAAAACCAAAAATAAGTAAGGGATCCAGGGTCAAATTTATAAAAACAGCAGTAATCATTATAATACTGGGTGTTTTTGTATCACCTGTCGCCCTTATGGCATTATTTCCGACCATTGGAATAACAACGAACGGCATCCCTATATACCAGATCCTCATATATGAGTTAATTAATTTTAGAATTTCAGGTTCTGCACCAAGGGTACGGAACAATGGCCCTATTGTAAATAATCCACCAATCACAAAGGCAGTAACGATAACAAATGAAAGAAATAAAGAATCTGTGGTAAGGCGCTGCATTTCATACTGATCCCCTTTACCAATGGCACGGGAGATAACAGCAGAGGCACCTATTCCAAGCCCAAGGGCAATACTGTTAACGACAAGTACCACAGGAAAAGTGAACCCCATTGCCGCAAGTTGCTTCGCCCCCAGTTGACCAACAAAAAACGTATCAACGAGGTTAAATACCTGCATTCCAAGTATACCAATCCACATCTGGAGGGTTAACTTAGAGATTGTCTTCCCGATGCTTCCCCGTATCAAAATTGCCTTATCTCTATTTGCCATACCTTTCATCAGTCCTGAGTTTTAAAAAAAATTTTTCTGCATTCTCAACCATCCTTGATAATTGTACCAAACTGTTTTTCTTTTCTTCCTTTGAAAAGCCAGTGGACAATATATCTGTCCATCTTCTAAGTATTTTTAATATCAAAGGCTTAATCTTCTGTGCATTTTTTGTTAAAAAAATCCGATAAGCCCTCCTGTCTGACTTATCTACTTTCCTTAGAACAAATCCTTCTTCAACCAACTTTCTAATATTTTTTGCTGTTGTGCTCTTGTCCTGACGAAGGAATCTACCAATTTCCTCCTGATTAATTCCATCATAATAATACAAAACCTTAAGTATATAAAATTGTCCGCTTCCTATATTGTATTTTTTCAGTTCTTTATCAAGATAAATTTGACCATATCTATGAAGTATTGAGATATATCTCCCAATAGAAGAATGTATATTTCTCACAAATTATCCTTTTTTGGCATTATGTATTTCAGTTATTATAACTGAAATAGTTGGATATGCAACTATTTTTTAGAAAACTTGACATTTTGAAGAAAATCAATTAGTTTGAACAAGCAATGTAATATCTTCCATAGATATATTTGATACAATTGGGGTAAAATAAATATTCAAAGGAGGACTGTATGACGAAGAAAATATCATCACATCATGGTATATTTGAAGACCACAAAGAAGCGTATCCAAATGAAACATTAAAACTGCTTTATGAACGAGCCAGTTGCAGAAGTTTTAAAAATAAAAAAATCCCCCCTGAGGTTTTGGAATATATCCTTGGGGCAGGCATACATGCACCAACAGGTGGAAATCTACAGCCATACTCCATTATAAAAATCGAGAAAAAAGCAATAAAAATGAAATTGGCAGAGCTCGCAGATCAGAAATTTATTGCCAAGGCACCCATCGATCTATTATTCTGTATAGATCTTCACCGACTTGAAAGATGGTCAAAACTCGAAATTGCTCCGTTCACTGCCACCAGTTCCTTTAGGCATTTCTGGATTTCTTTTCAAGACACCATTATCTGTGCTCAAAATATCTGTACAGCAGCAGACTCCCTGGGGTTAGGTTCTGTCTACATCGGTACAGTTCTGGAATTTTTCAGGGAGCTTAAGGATATGCTTCAACTTCCAAATGGCGTATTCCCTGTGGTTCTTCTCTGCCTTGGATATCCAAAAGTAAAATCGAGCCCACGCAAAAAACTTAACATAGATATAATTGTCCATGAAGAAAAATATCAAGAGACAGAAGATGAAAAACTTTTAGATGCCTTTAACAAGAAATATCCAGGATTCAAAGTAGAAATTACAGAGGAGAGACTGAAAACCATTGGGAAAGTCTGCTCAAGGGTTCACGGGGAAGAATTTGCCAGAAAATGCTTGAATAAAATTAAAGAGAATGGATATATAAATACAGTTCAGCTTTACTTTGGTCTTCATTACCGTGCAGATTTAATGCCTGAAGGGAATGATGAGTACCTGCAGATAATGGAAGATTTTGGATTTAACTGGTTCAAGAAGTATCATCCGTTTAAAGAAATAGAGACATAGATTTTAAGATATATTCTATCCTTCCTTCTTTTTTCTAAAAGGGGAAATGGATTCCAGTTTATCCGTTGCGTAGAATAAGAAAATCCATCCTGCAATAAGAAACATTACGAATAGACCGTATCCGATCCATGTCCTTGTAAATACGAGAAAGTCATATATACCATGGGCAATCACCGCACCCCAGAATCCATAAGCAAGGAGTTTACCCCTCTTTTCCGGGTTAAAATGTGCAAGTCCAATAAAGTAACCCATTATTACGCCAAAGAATGTATGCCCGGGAATTGCTGTCAGTGCCCTGGAAATACCTACTTTCATCCCCATTGAGAAAACATAAAAAATATTCTCAATTGTAGCAAATCCAAGAGAAATAACGACAGAATATATAATTCCATCATAAGGCTCATCAAAATCAGATTTCGGCCAGGCATAAAATCTGAGAACAAGGTATTTGGAGAATTCTTCGCTTAGACCCACAACAAAAAAAGCAGTGATAAAAAGGATAAAGACGTTGTTTGTCTTCGCGGGAGAAAATCCTACAGGCAGGAGTAAGCCCTCTATAATCATAGCTATAAATGTAGAAAGTGCTCCAAAACCAAAGCATTTCCAGAGTAACAGCCAGGGTTCCTTTTCATACCTATCCCTGAAATAAAAAAAGAGAATAAACGCAATTGATGGTGCAACTGCAAGTATCAGAAGTGCCATTTACACACCAGTTTATCTATGTAATTTTTTTTCATAGATTTCATTATACCCAATAAAAAAGCAAAATCAACCGTACCTTCACCGTCATTTAACGCATCCACCTTGTCTTCCCCCCTTGACAAATATATTTATATATACATATATATCAAATTAGTGTGATGTTAAAAAACAATATAAAAAATAAAAAAAGGAGCATAGATGGCAGTGTATAAAAAAATGTTTGAACCTATAAAGATCGGTAACGTGCTTTTGAAGAATAGGACAATTTTCCCTCCAATATCAACAAATTTTGCCGGCGAGGATGGTTGCCTAACAAAAAGATTTATTCAGCATTATGTCAGAAGGGCACAGGGAGGAGTTGCTCTTATAATTGTGGAAAATGTATGTATAGATTATCCCGAAGGAAGGCATGGCGCCTTTGAGCCAAGAATTGATTCGGGCAGGTTCTTACCATGTTGGAGGGAATTAATTGATGCATTGGAAAAATACGATGTAAAGGTTTCTATAGAACTGACCCACCCGGGATATAAGGATAAAACTATTGAGGCTCTTACCAATGAAGAAATAGAAAGGCTTATAGGTAAATATGTGAATGCCGCTGTAATTGCAAAGGATGCGGGCTTTGATATGGTAGAATTACAGGGTGCACATCGGCTTATTATTAATCATTTTCTCTCCCCTCTTACAAACCATAGAAAAGACAGATGGGGTAAAAGAACAGAATTTGCAGTTGAACTAAGAAGAAGAATAGCCAATGTATGTGGATGGGAATTTCCTGTTACCATAAGGGCGGCGGTTGATGACTTTCAGGAAGGTGGGATTGACCTGAATGAGGGTAAAAGAATCGCCTCTGTCCTCGCGGAAGCTGGGTATGATATGATCCAGGCTGATGTTGGACTTGGTCCAAAAGAGAAAAGACTCGAACCAATGGCATATGAGGAAGGATGGCGCTCATACCTTGCAGAAAAGATAAGACCATTACCTGTACCTGTCGCTGCAGTCGGTGTCATAAGGACACCCGAAATTGCAGAAGAAATATTAGAAAAAAAGGCAGACCTTATCGTGCTTGGCAGAACCTTAATTGCAGATCCAGATTGGGTTAATAAGGCAAAAGTAGGTAAGGAACATTTGATAAGAAGGTGTATTGGATGTAGTGAATGTATAAAGGCAAGGCATGATGAGGACACTGCAATAAGATGCGGTGTAAATGCAAATGTAGGGAATGAGGAAGAAATAACAGAGGCAGATAACAAAAAAATTGTTGCTATTGTCGGCTGTGGCCCAGCTGGTCTTGAGGCTGCGAGGGTTTCATCTTTAAGGGGACATACCGTCTATTTATTCTGCAAAAAATTTGGAGGCCAACTCATAATAGCTGCTGTTCCTCCAGGCAAAAGAAAGATAAAATGGCTCGTCGATTATTACAAAAATACGCTAAATGAAATCAAAAACGTAAATATCCATAATGGAGAATTTCAGAAAAAGGACATAGAGTCTTTAAACCCAGATGTAGTAATTATCGCAACGGGGGCAAAGCCCTTTGTCCCTCACTGGATGCAAAAGAACGATGCATATATTTACAGCGATGTTCTCTCTGGCAAGGTAAGTTTTGAAAATAAAAGGATAGTAATTGGTGGAGGCGGGCTTGTAGGATGTGAAACTGCCCTTTTTCTTGCGGATAATAATAGGGTGATCATCGTTGAAATGTTAAAAGAAATTGCAGAAGGAATGGAGACACTGACAAGAGGACATCTGCTTAGAGAGTTAAAGAACAAAGGGGTAACAATTCTTACAGAGAAGAAGATTATTGATATAAATAAAGGGTCAATAATGATTAAAGATATGAATACATATGAAGAAGAGGAAATAGCTTGCGATTTCTTTATTGCCGCATTTGGAAATAAACCTTACGTTCCTTTCCATTTTGAGGATAGACCTTGTTATATTATAGGAGACGCCGTATCCTCAGGTAGAATTGTGGATGCAGTACATCAGGGATACAGCGTAGCTATAGCAATAAAATAAAGGACATCAAATAAAAATTCTACTCGTATCTATATGGCAAATATTCGGGCTCCCACATAGATTTTTTGACCAAATCCCTCATTTTTTTGTCCGATAATCGGATACCAAGACCAGAATCTCTTGCCTCCTTTGCCACTGCAAATGCAACATTTTCTGTGACCTTACGTATGTCATTTATTTCAGGTAGGAGGACACCCTTCGCTGCATCCTGAGGAGAAACCATAGATGAAAGGGCCTTTGATGCAGCCGTAAACATCTCATCCGTTATCTTTGGCGTCATTGAAACTATGGCACCGAGGCCTACTCCTGGGAAGATATATAGATTGTTGCACTGGGGCACCTTTTGTTTTTTACCCCTGATCTTTGCTGGAGGAAATGGGCTTCCTGTGGCGATAAAAGCCTTCCCCTTTGTAGCATTGGAAACTTCTTCCGGTGTACTCTCGCATTTTTCATTCGGATTAGAAAGGGGTAAGATTATTGGGCTTGGGGTATTCTTTGCCATCTGTTCCAGCACATCCCTTGTAAAAGTCCCTTTTACACCAGATACACCGATGAGAACGGTTGCCTTTGCATTTAGTACGGTATCAAAAAGTCCAATCTTATTTTTATTTTTCAGCTTCCATCCAGATACATCACTCCTCTTCCGCGCAAATGGTATCTGGTACTCGTGGGTTTTCATATCTTCAATTACTAAACCATTATGGCCAATTGGATAAATTCTTTCCTTGGCTTCTTCACGGGATAAACCTTCTTTCATCATTGCAGTTACAATGGTATTCGCAATTCCATAACCTGCTTCCCCAAACCCAAAGAATACATATCTCTGATCCCTTAATTTTTCTTTCTTCCCGTTAACTGCAGAATAAATAACTGCCAGTGCCACTGCACCGGTCCCCTGTATATCATCATTAAAGGAACAGATGCGTTCACGATATCTATTTAATAGGCGAAGGGCATTTTTCTTCCCAAAGTCCTCCCACTGAAGAAGTGCATGAGGAAAGTTTCTCTTAACACCTTTTACAAATTCCTCCACTACTTCATCATATTCGTCTCCCTCTAATCTCCTATGCCTTAAGCCTAGGTATAGTGGGTCTTTAAGAAGCTCTTCATTGTTTGTACCCACATCAAGAAGTATTGGTAAACATAATGCGGGATGTAAACCTGCTCCAACAACATAAAGGCTCGTTTTACCAACAGGTATAGCCATACCACCAACCCCTTGATCACCCAGACCCAATATTCTTTCACCGTCCGTTACCACAATCAAGTTGACATTGGAGAAAGGAGCATTGGACAGTATACGGTCAATTTCAGAAATTCTGTTTGCAGATACATAAATACCTCTTGGTCGCCTGAACATATGGCTGTAAGTTTTGGCAGCCTCGCCTACGGTTGGTGTATAAACAATGGGAAGCATTTCCTCTGCGTTATCAAGGACAAGGCGGTAAAATAGGGTTTCATTTCTGTCCAGAAGGCCGAGCAGAAAAATGAATTTTTCTACTGGATTTGCTTTTTTTGAAAAGTTTTCATACGTCCTGCTCAACTGCTGTTCCATAGTTGATACATGCTCTGGTAAGATACCGTGAAGGTCAAGTTGTTCCCGTTCTTCCTGGGAAAAGGCAGACCCTTTATTGTAAATAGGGTGTTCTACCAACATACGGCCTTTAAATGGAACATTAATATACCTTTCACCTGTGACAGGGTCCATTTGAATTAAGAACTTGTTCATCATACTCCTCCTTTTATTCTGCATATTTATTTTTTAACTACCAGAAAACCAATCTATCCAATGCCTCATAAACAAAACAAAAACATCATCTTTATGTAATATAATACATTTTTTAACAAGTTTTGCCAGATTATTTTTTAAAAAGTAGGTATATTGAAAATTTCTGGAAATCGGTTCATTGCAAATATAAAATCAATTAGTTTAAAAATACAATAAGTTAGTATCTTCCCTGGAACATTTTGAAGAAGGAGTTTGTCTTAACAATTGACTGATTTACAAAGCCAATTATATTATAATAAACCATAAGGAGGTATGGTATGGACTATACTGAGGGTGTTGATATTTCCGTTATAAATGAGACTGCACAGAAGGAGAGTGCATTTGTTCAAAAACTATTTGCTGAGATCGGGAAGGCGATTATCGGCCAAAAATATCTGATTGAAAGACAACTTATATGCCTGTTAACAGACGGCCATCTCCTCGTAGAGGGTGTCCCGGGGCTTGCAAAGACTTATTCCATTAGAACCCTTGCTTCTGCCATAGATGCAGCGTATAGAAGAATTCAATTCACACCAGATCTTCTTCCAGCTGATATTACAGGAACAGAGATATACGACCAGAGAAAAGGAACCTTTGTGCCAAAAACGGGACCAATATTTGCAAATCTTGTGCTTGCAGATGAGATTAACAGAGCCCCTCCAAAGGTTCAATCTGCCCTCCTCGAGGCAATGCAAGAGAGGGAAGTCACAATTGGAGAAAAAACCTTCAAGCTACCCGATCCTTTTCTGGTACTTGCAACCCAGAATCCTATTGAGCAAGAGGGCACGTATCCTCTGCCAGAGGCACAGGTGGATAGATTTAAATTGAAGGCGAAGATTACCTACCCATCCTACGAAGAAGAAAGACAAATAATGGAACAGCAAACATCACAGACACTTCCAGAAATAAAGCCTGTTGTAACATTAAATGATTTAAAGCGAGTAAAGGGATTTCTTCACCAGGTTTATGTCGACGAAAAGATAAAGAAATACATACTTGATATCGTCTTTGCCACAAGGGAACCTGAAAATTTCAACATTGGCGATATCAAACCATACATCAGATTTGGTGCTTCTCCAAGGGCATCTATCTATCTTTTAGAAACAGCACGGGCACATGCGTTTTTAGAGAGAAGGGGATTTGTCATACCTGAGGATGTGAAGGATATGGCAATGGACGTATTGAGACACAGAATCATACTCACCTACGAGGCAGAGGCAGAAGAATTGTCAACAGAAGATATTATTCAAAAAATCCTTGATACAATAGAGGTTCCATGACACCTGCTGAAATCCTGAAAAAGGTAAGAAAAATCGAAATAAAGACAAAGGGAGCTGTAGAATCCCTTCTCGGAGGAGATTACAAATCATCATTTAAGGGAAGGGGAATAGAATTCCATGAGGTGAGGAACTATGTTGTTGGTGATGATGTGAGAACAATTGACTGGAATGTTACTGCAAGGATGAACCACCCCTATGTAAAAAGATTCGTTGAGGAAAGAGAATTGAATATTATACTTCTACTTGATCTCTCCCGTTCAACACTATTCGGCTCAACTGGTAAAAAGAGAGATGTTCTTGCAGAAATTGGAGCATTGTTAACATTTTCTGCAATAGAAAACAACGATAGAGTTGGATTACTTCTTTTTACCGATAGAGTAGAGAATTATATTCCTCCCCAGAAGGGAAGAAGGCATGGTCTGAGAATTCTGCGGGATACACTGTATTTTGAACAAAAAGGCAGTGAAACAGACCCAGTCCCTGCCCTCGAATATCTCCTGCACATCCTGAAGAGGAGGGCAATAGTTTTTATCCTCTCTGACTTCTTGGGCGATAACTTCACAATTGAACACATAAAAAGACCTCTTTCGGTTCTTTCAAAAAAACATGACCTTATATCAATTGTGGTAAGGGATCCTATGGAAGAAAAATTTCCAATCAGGGGACTTATCAATATTGAAGACTTTGAGAAGGGTGAAAAGGGAGCAATTTTTGGAAAGGAGATAGATAGATTCCTGAGGAAAGACCAAAAAAAGAAGGATGATGCATTAAATAACTTTTTTAAGAAGTATGGGATTGATAGTGTATTTTTAAGGACTGGCGAAGACTATTCTGTTACCCTGCACAGATTCTTCAGGGAAAGGGCAAGAAGGCTTGTCTTATGATTATTATTATTCTTTCGCTTACCTGCGACTTAAATATCTCAAGACCCGAGATTACAATCGGCGAACTTACCCATATCACGGTTTCTGTTTCGCCTGATACCATTGTAACACCTAATTATCCCGACTCATCTATGATTGAAATAAGAAAGGCATATAAGAAAAAGGGAAAGACAAAATCAATATATCATTTTATTGTCACGGCATATAAACCAGGTGAAAAATCAATAAAATTCTTTATTGCCAATGATACCTTGAAACCTTACATTGTAAAATTTACTGTAAAAGGAGTTCTAACCGGAAAAGAAAAGGATATTCTGGATATTACTGGCCCAATAAATATGTTCAATCCTTTACTATTGCTTTATCTGTTGATACCAGCATTTGGCTATGCAGGGTATGCCCTTTACAGAAGAAGAAAAACCAAAAAAATGCCTGTGGTTAAAGAAGTCCCACAAATTCCACCAGAGGAAGAGGCATTGAAGGCACTTGGCGAAATTGAGAATTTAATTAATGAGGATATCAAATTGTTCTTTACAAAAATTTCTGAAGTATTTAGAAGATACATAGAGAGAAAATACAATATTCTTGCAGTGGAGGCAACGACAAGCGAAATCTCAAGGCAAATAAAAAAGAGAAGAATAAAATCCATTGAACCATTCATTCCCCTTTTAAAAGAATGGGATATATATAAGTTTACAGAAGTTGTTCCGAAGAGAGAGAGGGCAATGAAAAGCCTTAAAGAGGTAAAGGAGTATATAAATGGTACTGCATAATCCTATCTACCTCTTACTTTTGCTTCTCATTCCTCTTTTATACTACCTTTCTATAAAGAGAGGCATAAAGTCCTTTGTCTTTTCTGACCATTCACCTTTTTATAGAAAAAAGCGAAGATTGCTGAGAGAGATGCCCATATATCTCTTATTGCTCTCCTATGCCTTTGCTGTGCTTGGTCTTTCAAGACCACAGAAGGGTATTATAAAAGAGGAAATAGACAAAAAAGGGATTGATATTGTTATTGCCCTTGATATATCCAGCAGTATGCTTGCAGAGGATTTCCAGCCACAAAATAGAATTTCTATTGCAAAAAAGGTTGCCAATGAGTTTATAGATAAGAGGAGAGGGGATAGGATTGGATTAGTAGTTTTTTCGAAAGAGGCACTATTACAAAGCCCTTTGACACTTGACCATAATGTAATAAAAAAATTGATAGATAGAGTCAATACTGGTATGCTACCAGATGGAACTGCAATAGGTATGGGCATTTCTACGGGCCTCTTGCTTTTTGAAAATTCAAAGGTGAAAAGCAAAATTATGATTCTTTTGACAGATGGAAGAAACAACGCTGGAAAAATATCTCCATCTGCTGCTGCTGATATGGCAAAGGAAATGGGTGTAAAGATATATACTATCGGGATTGGGAAAAAGGGGGAAGTCCCATACCCCATATCTCAGGGTGGTATAAAACGGTATGTAATGGCAAAGTTTGACATTGATGATGTTGGATTAACAAAAATTGCAGATAAAACAGGTGGGAAGTATTTTCTTGCATCTTCTCCTGAAATGCTAAAAAATGTAATGGATGAAATCAACAGATTGGAGCCAACTACATTTAAGGTAATTAGATATAGAAATTTTGCAGAGAAAATGAATATATTCTTGGTGCCAGCTATTCTTATATTGGCACTATTTTTTATTGAACCTATTATTACAGGGAGGCTCCCATGAATTGGGCAAATCCAAAAATCCTGTATGCGTTACTTTTGGTGCCTGTTGTTATACTTTTCCATATCCTGAGAAAGATACGATTAAGGCATATAGAAAAAAATCTGTTTAATAATACTGCAAAGGATATAATCAAGATTAAAAAGATAAGAGATAATACGCGCTTCATCCTTTTTCTTATTGCTTTCTCTCTCTTTGTAATCGCGGCAGGAAGACCAAGATGGGGGGAGAAGCCTTACGTTCACAAGGGAAAGGGTATCGATATTGTTATAGCCCTTGATGTATCAAAGAGTATGTACTGCGAAGATGTCAAACCAAACAGACTTGAAATGGCAAAATTAGGGGTAATGATGCTGCTTGAGGGAATAGGAGGGAACAGGGTTGGACTTGTTGCGTTTGCTGGAGATGCATATGCTATGGTTCCATTAACGACGGATCTTTCCATATTCAGATTATATCTTGATATGCTACAACCCCAGAATTTCCCTGTACAGGGAACAAATATTGGGAGGGCACTCGAAGTATCCTCATCTCTATTTGACAAAAACTCAAAGGGGGCGAAGGTTATCGTTTTGTTCACAGATGGTGAGGACCTTACAGGAGGCGTGGATGCGGGACTATCAGATGCAGTCAAAAAGGGCATAAGAATATTCACGGTTGGCATTGGGAGTAATGAAGGGGCACCAGTTCCTGAGATAGACGAATATGGGAAAATTAAAGGTTACAAAAAAGATAAAAAAGGTAAACCTATAATTTCAAAACCAAACGATATGCTACTGAGAAGTATAGCGCTTGGAGGGAAAGGTGGATATATAAGGCTCAGGAGTTTAAACCTCTCACCATTAATAAGCGTTCTACAGAGATTGAAGAAGGGAGAATTTGGTGGAGAAAGATACCTTGACTTGGCAGAGAAATATCAGTATTTTTTATTAACAGGTATACTATTTATGTTAATTGGAATGATAGTGAGGGAAAGATGATATATATATTTATAATACTAGGTATAAACCTTCCTTCTATAGTAAATAAAGGTAATAAATTTTATAAGAAGGGAGATTTCAGAAATGCTCTGAAAAATTATAATGAGGCGGAACTTATCTCTCCAAATAACCCTGTGATTAAGTTTAATAAGGGAAATGCCTTATATAAATCTGGTAAATTGGATTCTGTGGAACAATTCTTTAGAAACCTTACCCATGTAAAAAATAAGAATTTAAGGGAAAGGGCATACTATAATCTGGGAAATACTCTTTTTAAGAAGGGCAATATTAAGGGGGCAATAGATGCGTACATAAATGCACTTAGATTGAACTCGAAGGATTACAGGGCAAAGCACAACCTTGAGCTTGCATTAAAGATGCCAAAGCAGAAAAAAAATCAAAAAAACAACAAGGATAAAAACAAAAAACAGAATAAAAATAATAAAAACAAAAATAATAAAAACAAAAATCAAAATTTGGAAAATAAAAGTCTTGAGCAAAAACTGCAGGCACTAAAGGAAGACCAGAAAAAACTCCTCCAGAACCAGATGAAAAAGGGGAGGGGAGGAAAAAATGCCAGGGATTGGTAGCATCATATTTATACTCTTAAGCTCTCTAAAAATAACCGCATCTGTAGATTATACTACTGTCCAGTTATATGAACCCTTTCGTATAAGGGTTACTGTAGAGGGCACAGATGTAAGAAAGGCACCAGAACCTACTCCACCCCCTATGAAAAACTTTGAAATTACAGGGACCCAAACCTCCCAGAGTAGCCAGATTATTTTCACCAATGGGAGAATGAGCAGCAAGGTGACCCTTGAGTACGCTTATACGCTCATCCCGAAGAAGATTGGCACCTTTCGTATTGATCCTTTTACGATAAGATTTAAGGGCAAGGAGTACAGGACAGAGCCATTTGAAATAACGGTTGTTAAACCAAAAACATCCGTGAATATCCCACAAAAAAGAACAGGGGTAGAAACAGAAAAAAAGGGGAAAGAAGAGAAGACATTGTTTTTAAGGACAATTATTTCTAAGAATCGATTATACCAGGGTGAAGGTGTTATTGTAACATATAAACTCTATACATTAACAGATATTGCAGATATGAAAATACTTTCTATTCCCGACTTCTCCAGTTTCTGGAAAGAGGATTTATTTACTGCAAAAAAACTTGATTTGAGAAAAGAGGTATACAATGGAAGGGTATATTATACAGAGATACTATTTAAAAAACTTCTTTTCCCTAACACGACAGGTAAGATAAAAATCCCGGGAATTGCAGTATCTATCCAGGTCCCCTCTGAAGATATATTTGACCTTTTTGGCGGAAGGGTATACAATCTTGCATCCCCTGATAGGGAGATAACTGTGCTCCCATTACCTTCTCCACAACCGCAAGATTTTTATGGCGGTGTTGGGAAATTCACAATGAAAACATATATGGAGAAAGATACGGTGATGGAAGGTGAAGGCGCCAATCTCGTTGTAGAAATAAAAGGTTCAGGGAACATTAAATTTCTTTTACCACCCGAGATAAAAAATATACCAGGGATAAAAATCTATAAACCTGAAGAGGAGACATCTGTAAAACCTTCTGGAGAATTGGAGGTTGGTATAAAAAAATTTAAATTCCTTGTTGTTCCTATAATGACTGGAATAAGAGAACTCCCCAGGATTACATATTCATATTTTGATCCAATTAAACAGAGGTATGTCAGGTTAAAATCATCCCCGGGTAAGATTATCATTACACCCGGGATTGTGAAGGGAAAAGAGGTTAGTAAAGAAAAAATTGGGTCTGACATTGCGTATATAAAAACGGATTTGAAAGATCTAAAGTCCTTCAGTATTCTACCAAAAGGCATACTTTTTATCTTTATTATCTTCATATTTCCACCTGTTGTTGCCTTGTTCCTCTCAAGGGAGAGAAGAAAAATAGAGAAGGATAGGGGATATGCAAGGCTAAAGGTTCTTCCTGGCATTACAAAGAGAAGATTTAAACAGATGAAAAGATGTTTGGAAACCGGAGATAGGGAAGGATTTTTTGAGACACTCCATAGACTTTTGTTGGAACTTGTTAAACACCGATTTAATATTGAGTCCTTTGGAATGAAATTAGAGGATATAGAGGAATCGATGATTAAAAGAGGGGTTCCTGAAGACAACATAAAGAACTTTAGTAATTTGCTGCACTTCTGTGAAACTGTAAGGTTTCAACCTGGGGGATTGGAAGGCGCTGATTTGAGGGAAACATACGAGAGAACCAGGAGGGTTGTTGATGATCTTCTTTGAGATTCTGCTGGCAGTTAATGTAAATCTTTACAATCAAGGAAATGAGTATTACAGAAAAGGGGATTTTGAAAATGCCGTTAAATCCTATAAGTCGCTTGTGGATGAGGGCATAAAAAATCCTTATCTTTTTTATAATCTTGGAAATGCTTATTATAGACTCGGAAAACGTGGCATGGCGTTACTTTACTATAAAAGAGCCTACTATCTTTTACCTTCAGACACCGATATAAGAAATAATATTGCATTCATATCTGGCGTTTCAAACAATTCAAACCCTGTAGTAAGATTTCTCAATTCCATTGTTAATTATTTTTCTCTTCGCCTGTCTCTCTACCTAACACTTTTGTTCTTCGGAATCTCAATGGTTATTCTTACTATTTTCATCCTTCAGAGAAGGATATCTCAGATTGTGTTTCTTTCTGTTTTTATTTTTCTGTTCCTTGTCTTCTCCTCAATTTCGGGTTTATGGATGAAGAGGATTAATTCAAAAGAAGTTGTTTTTATTGAAGATGCCACAGGTATGAGTGGGCCAGGAAAAAACTATAGCAGGCTTATTGAAATTCAAGAGGCTGCTACGGGGCATATTTTAAGGGAATCAGATGGATATTACCTTGTATCCCTGGGAGGAGGAAGGGGTGGTTGGATTGATACTACAAAGGTAAGGAGGGTATGGTGAAAATAATAATAAGCATAATCATAGGATACTTAATTGGTTCGATACCATTTGCAGTCATTGTATCCCGATTAAAAGGCATAAATATCTTTGAGGTGGGGACAAAAAATCCAGGGGCTGCAAATGTTCTAAGAGAGGTCGGAAAATGGTATGGAATATCTGTATGGCTTCTGGATATGTTAAAAGGGATTTTTGGTATGCTTATTGCGCAATATGTCTTTCATGTTCATCCATTCTATGTGGGGCTTACAGGTATTGCTGCTGTTGTAGGTCATTGCTGGTCTATATTTTTACGATTTAAAGGAGGTAAGGGGGTAGCGACCTCAGGAGGTATTTTCCTCTATATATTCCCAAAGATTTTTTTGATTGCAGTTGCCACTTACTTCCTCGTTCAACGGGCACCGAGAAAAGCCTGGGTAGTCATTACTGGATTCGGAGTTGATTTTGGATTGATACTCTATTTATATAGAAGTCAGATAAAATGGGTACTCCCGTTTCTTGTAATATTCCTCATCGTGGGAATGATTGCGAATAGGGAGGCAATAAGGGAGATGAGACATGAAAATATGGGCAAGAAAAACATATAGGATTGTGGTAGGGATCATATTCCCTATAATTTATTTTTTCACCCCTTCAAAGATACCAGTGGAAATGTTCATTGCCTATCTATTAGGCATAATGACTACTATAGAGATAATAAGAAAGGTCGCTCCAGGATTTTATTCCACCCTTGCGGCACATTCCAAAGGGATATTAAAGGAAACAACGGGATTCTTTATGGGGACAACGGCATATTTACTTGCTGCCTTCTTTATCATTGCCATATTCACAAAGGGTGTTGCAATCCTGGCTATACTGTTTCTCTTATTTGGTGACACTGCCTCTACTATAATTGGTGTAAGGTATGGGAAACTGCGATTCCGCTGGGGGAAGAGCCTTGAGGGGAGCCTTGCTTTCTTCATAACAACAATAATAATATCACTACTTCTTATGAAACCTCTCCATGTTACATTTTTAGTCGCCTTAATAGGAGGGCTTGCAGAAACAATTATTGAGGCGTTGCCCATTAAAATAGATGATAATTTCACCGTGGGGATTGGAGGAGCCATTGTAATGGAGGTAATGCTCCATATACTTTAGAATACCCAACACTCTTCTGCCATTTTGATTTAAGCATCTATAGGTACAGTTCCAGATAGGAATCTTGCAGTTGTTGTCTTTTTACTTCCCACTTCTCTTACCTTGCTTCTCTTTTTTTTCGCCTTTACTATATCCTGTTGTCCTTTTCCTCGCTTTTCTCTTATACCTCTTCTACCTCGCTATTCTTTCTATTTCAGCTTTTACCTTGTCTTACCGTTTAGGAGACCCAAAAGAAAAAACGTAGAAACCAGAAAAATGAGATTTATCTTACCCTCTTAACTTAAAAAAGGGATTGAAAAAATGTATAAAAGTATTATAATAAATTTATGAAGCGAATGGATAAGGAAATCGTGTTATATCTCCTGAAAAAAATACCCGATCAACATCCTTTCAGGCTGAGTAGATTATTATTCCTTCTTGATGCAGCGTGTGAGAAGAAAAATGGAAAACGATGCACTTCCTTTGGATATGTTGTAACTCCGTATGGATTTTATATCGACAAATTTCCTCCCTTCCTGGAAGAGATCGATGGTATAGAAAAGATAGAGATAACGGATGAACAGGGGCATCCTGTAAAGGGATTTTTTAGACTTACAAAGAAAGTTAATATTGATTTGCCTCCTGAAGTAAAGAATTTACTTGATTCTGTTATTAGCGAATATGGACATTTAGAGGATGAAAAACTCCAGCAGAGGGTAATCTCTCTTCCGGAGTATCAAAGAAGAATAAAGACTTAGTCTATCTCAAGCAGAATAGGCGCATGGTCTGAACCTTTAACATCCTTCAAGATAGTAGAATCTTTTATCCGTTTAATCAGCCCTTTTGTAACAAAAAAGTAATCTATGCGCCATCCAATGTTTTTCTCTCTTGCCTTGTATCTATATGTCCACCAGGTATACTGCCCTGGTTCTGGATGGAAATATCTGAATATATCTATATAGCCCATAGAAACAATCTTATCCAGCCACTCCCTCTCAATTGGCAAAAATCCAGACCTTTTTGAATTTGCCTTTGGATTTGCAAGGTCTATTTCTTTATGGGCTGTGTTAAAGTCACCTGTAATGATGAGTTCTTCTCCATTCTTTCTCAGGTTTTCACAGTATTCAAGAAAGGCATCGTAAAATTCGAGCTTATACTTAAGCCTATCCTCTCCCATCTGTCCATTGGGAAAATATACATTGAAGAGGGTAAAATTATCATACCTTGTCTCAATAATTCTTCCCTCCTGATCGAATTTCCTAATCCCCATACCAAATTCCACATTTATTGGTTTGATCTTTGTGAATGTGGCAACCCCACTATAACCCGGTTTAATTCCAGAATTCCAGTATGAAAAATATCCCTCGGGATGCACAATACTTTCATCAAGCTGATCGAGGGATGCCTTTGTTTCCTGAAGACAAAGGACATCAGGGCTTTCTTTCTTTATCCATTTTAGAAAGCCTTTTTTCAATATTGCCCTTATGCCATTCACATTAAAAGAAATAATCCTCACATAAAAAATTTATCCTAAATATTGATGTTGTCAATAATAATCCGTGAACGGTCAATGCGGCATTTTTTACTTTTATTATTCTACGTATATCCATATTCTTCAGTAAAATTTCTTGATAATATCCATATTTATGGTATAAAAATACATATGGGGAAAAGTATTCTTTCAGGGGTAAGATTCCTTATTTCAAAAGAGAAATTCATCTTCTCTCGGAGTAGAAACATTGAAATAAAAAATATAAGGAGGTATGAATGAGGAAGAAATTAATATTTTTTTTACCTGGGGTTTACAAAACAACATTCTATAATAAAAATAGGGGGTGATGTATGATTGTTTTATTATTTCTTAAT
>Ga0190349_1000072_pt1 | contig 36233 bp, 37 predicted proteins | sample 48721378_MG_FD_179798 | JGI IMG/M metagenome (GOLD analysis project Ga0190349, IMG submission 179798) | Hydrothermal vent microbial mat bacterial communities from Southern Trench, Guaymas Basin, Mexico - 4872-13-7-8_MG | ecosystem: Environmental > Aquatic > Marine > Hydrothermal vents >...
GGAAGGAACAGGCCCGTAAACATATTTAAATTTCATATTTAAGCTCTCGTAGAGCCTCCTCTATTTTTACATTCTTCCTTTTTAAGAGATAAGGTCTCTTGTTATCATTTTCAAGGAATTCCCTGCCTTTAAGCCCCATGGAATGAGCAACCAAAATACCACAATCTTCCAGTAACTTCAGTACTTTCCGGGCCTTCTCTGGAGAATTGTGTTCTTCTTCCATATCCTTAACAAGATTCTTCCTTTTCTTTAGAAGTAGAGGTCCGTTCTCCAATTTGTAAATATAGAAATATTCAGCATCTCCGAAATGCCCACATCTCACAGTTTCCCCATCGTCAGTGGCAACGGCTATTCTCACTCCCATATTCCCTCCTCACAGAATTTTTTATACTCAGGCAACCCCGTTACATATTCATTCAACTCTTCATCCGACATTCCTTTTATAAAATCAATTATTTCATCGAGTAATTTTTCAACTTTTTCATCCAGATTCACTTTTTTAAAGGATACTACTTTAAAATAACCTCTTACAGGGTTACCCTGCTCATCCTTAATTTCTATTCTCTTAACACCGGAAGTCTGCTCCAGATAGAGCTTAAAGTCCTCTATGTAAAAAACAAAGGGGGATAATATATACCTCAATGAGGTTAACTTCTGACCCTTTGTCTTCCAATAGCTCAGATCAAGTAGAAAAAGGGTCCTGCTGAGCCTGAAGGGTGTCCCCTCCCCCAACCTTTCAATAATATAATAAATAAGGTCCTCTTCCTTTACCGACATATTTTATCTTATCTTTGACAATGCGTTCATTGCTGCAACCACCACTGGATATATGGTGGGTGCAGGGGTTAACCAAGGGTGTGTAGCCATTTGAAGAGTCTCAAGTTCAACTGCCTGAACCCTTTTTTGTATTGCAAGTCCTATAATATTAATTACTTCACCTGCAGATGGACCTCCAAGTACCTGTCCTCCAAGAATGGTTCCAGAACATTTAGAAAATATTAGCTTAACCATAACCTGATTTGTCCCAGGAAGTGCCCCGGGATGCTTATCAACACCCTTTGCCACACCAGTTATTACTTCAAATCCCTCTTCTTTAGCTCTCTTTTCTGTCAAACCTGCTGACCCAAGGGCTAAATCACCAACTTTAGTTGAGAATACAGTAATTGTACCTCTGTTTTCTCTTACCACTTTTAATTCGTATAGATTGGAGCCAGCAATTCTTGCTTCTGAAGTAGCAATGGATGCAAGCATTACAGGAATATGTTTTCTAGTAAAGAAGCATCTTTTTTCAGCACAGTCACCAATAGCAAATATGTCAGGGTCAGAGGTTCTCATATATTCATCCACCCAGATACCTCCGCCCCTTCCTATGTATAAGCCTGCTTCCTCTGCAATTTTTGTTTTGGGTTTCGCGCCGATAGCAAGTATTACAAGGTCCGCTGGAAGGACTTCGCCGTTAGATAGCTTCACCTGTTCAACCTTTTCTCCTCCTATGAATTCTTCGGCTTTCACACCAAGATGTAGTTCTATTCCCATATCTCTGAGTTTTTCCTCAACGGGTATGGACAACTCCTCATCGAAAGCACCGCTTAAACAGTGAGGCAGCATTTCTACTATGTGGATATTGAGACTCTCTATTTTGGATAGTTCATCTGCAAATTCTACTCCGATGAAACCACCACCAATTATAACTATATTTTTAGATTCATAAATTTTTCTCCTTAATTCTCTTAGAAATTCCAGATCTTTTTGAATTGTATATATGCCTTTCTTATCTACCCCTGGTATAGGGGGGACAATGGGTTCTGAACCTATAGCAAGTACTAATTTTTCATACTGTATCTCTTCTGCTGAGGCAAATTTAACTATTTTATTTTTTCTGTCAATGCTTACCAACTCGTCTATCATAAGGTCTATGTTGTTCGTTTCAAGGGGGTTATCCGGCATAATATTCTTGTCCACTGAATCCAGAGAGGAAAAAACATACGGAATACCACATGGAATAACCCCTTTTTCAACCTTCCTTACCAATATAACATTTTTATCTGGATAATATTTTTTTGCAGTTACAGCTGAAATGACACCCGCTGGTCCCCCACTTATCACAACTATATTATATTTTTTTATTATTTACCTCCTTTTTGTATAAAATTAAGATTGAGATTCAGTCTTAATTTTAATGCTTCAGGGTTGAACCTGCAACAGGAAATATACTATTCTTTTTTGAGATATACCGTAGTGATTGGGAAGGGGATCTCGATCCCCTCTTTTTTGAATCTCTTATGTAATCTTTTTATAAATTCATGCCTGATTAAAAATTGATCTGTATATTCCTTTGCCCTCATTATAACACTGAAATTTATACTAAAATCTCCAAAGGAAGAATATCTCACGAAAGGTTCAAATTCAGGAACACCGCCAGGAACTGTCTGCATGACCTCTTTAGCTACTTCAATAACAATTTCTTCCACCTTCTCCAAGTCGCTGTCGTAACTCACACCTACAGACACCAGTACACTCAACATTTTCTCCGGCATGTAGTAATTAGTGACAATGGAGGAAGCGAGTTTTGAATTTGGAATCACAACCAGATTATTGGGAAGCATCCTTATTGTGGTATTTCGCCAGCTTATATCCACCACATACCCCTCCTCCCCGGTCTCGAGTTTTATGAAGTCACCCGGTCTAACCTGCTTAGAAACCAGAATATGGATGCCTGCAAAGAGATTAGAAAGGGTATCCTGCAAAGCAAGAGCTACAGCAAGACCACCAACACCTAAAGCTGTTAATAATGGAGAAATTGAAATGCCAATTGTCTGAAGTATAATTAGAAAGCCAATAATCAAAATAACCAGTCTGGTAATATTTCTGAAAATCGATGTAGAAGGAAGAGTCTCAGAATATTTTGCAGTATAGGAGACTACAAATTCTCCCAGTACGTTGGCAAAAAAGATGGTCACTGAAAATAGAATTGCAACTGTCGTCATGCTCCACAGAGTGTTCCTGATGTTCTCAGGGATTGTGACCACCTGAAGGGCTATTAGGATACCTATGAGAATCCCCCAAAGGAGTACAACACCTTTTAATGCCCTTATTATAATGTCGTCAGCACTTACAGTTGTTTTCTTTGCAAGATGTTCCAGACGGACTAATAAAATTCTTTTGATAACGAGGGAAATGATAGTGGTAAACAAAACTATTCCTCCAAAGACTATATACTGGATAAAGGGCTTCATTCTCTCTTCTCCTTTTTGATCTTACCCTCCACATAGTTAAGGAACATTCTCTGAGGCAGGATGGAAAGTAATAAACGCAATTGGGTGGAAGGAGCGATATGAAGATTTCTTTGCACCCAATCTATGATAGGAATTAACATAAAGAAATTATAAATTGCCAGGAGCTTTTTAGCAATAAATGGTTTTACTCCCAATTGAATTTACAACAGTAAAGCAGGCTTAACATATCCCATTGATCTTCTTTCACACAAAATTATTCCTTCGCCTCTCCCCCTTTCTCTTCTTCATGAAGCTTATGGCTGGTGGAAAAAATCCTTTTATTCAAAGTCATTGCAAAAAAGGAAAAGAAAAGGGTCATAAAAACAAACCCCTGGACTCTCTTCTTTTTAAATCTATCCACTCTATCTTTTATTAGTTTTTCAGGGTTTGATTTTCTGGCAGTCTGAGTTTCAGGGAAATTTTCATACTTAGCCACGGTAATAGTTTCGTACCTCTCCTGAAATTTGATATCTGATTTTGAAACAATGGAGGCTCCAGCAAAAAGTAAATAGCTTATCGCCAGATAAAGTGAAAACCTCCGGGCGTATGCTGAACCTTTAAGCACAAGATAGGCCGTGATAACAGAAAAAATGACAGGAACAGAGACAAGAAAAATATGCGGCAAAAGCCGTGGAATGTCTGACTGAGTCGCCAGAGCAAGGGCAAAAAGAAAATTGAATATCAGGGTTATAGCCCATAGTAAAATCAACACACTAAAAAATTTTATAAGAATGTTAAATAAACGCTCTTCTTTCATAACACTATTATATTAAAGCAGACTATGCATTATTCAAAGGCTGAACCTATTGCCTCACGAAAGAAACTACATGAAATAGGATGGTATGCCTCATGAAAAAATCTACTCATAATACACCCCTTTTAAAGGTGTGGCTAAAGAATATAGTTTTTTCTGCAGTTTAACAATCTTTCTATGTAATTCAGCCGGGTTTAAGGTTTCATATTGGGCTTTCAGTTGTTGTTTTATTGTATCGGATATATGAGCCGATTCCATGATTCTTTGATAAGGTGTTTTTGGTCGGTCGTATATCTTTCTTACCTTAGCACCTATACGTATTTTCTTTAAAAGTTTAACCGATGGAATGAAGAAGTCAATATAAACTCTCAAAAGGTCTCAAAGTTCTGTCATAACCTTTAGTGCTTCTTCTGTATCGTATCTGAAATAACCAAAATATCTCCTTCTTATACTCCAATTCTTCTGCTCTACATGACAATTGTCATTCTTCCAGTATGGCCTTGAACGGGTGAAAATGATCTTATTCCCCTGACCTGCTTCCAAAATTAGGGGAGCAGGTCAAAGTCATTATTATAGATACTAAAGACCATGGTGTGGACCTGTGTTATTTAGAGAAGTAGATATAAATTAGATTGTTAGCATGTTACTTTCCACACATACTATTCCATTGCCTTTCTCTGTATCTTTGATAAAGCATTTCAACAAGGAAGTTGTGGTCTATGGAATCCAGGTCAAAGATATAGATTTTAGAGATCATCTTTCCCCAGAAAAGGACAGTTTAGACCGTTTTGCTGGAGTTGGGATATAATCCAGCACCTGATGCTCTATATGTATGGAGCCCCAGCGGTTAATTTTGTGTGGGAACGGGAGTTGCGAGAATAAGGAACCTTATCGGAATACCGAAAGGGTGTTTTATTCTTAGTATGTTTATTTAAAAAAGAGTATAATAATTTATATGAGCAAAAAAGACTTAACTGAGTTTATCATTTCGCTCATATTTTTAGGGATAATCACCTATTTTGCATTCACTACCAGCGTGCGAGTTCTCTGGGTGGTTGCACCAATTCTCTGGTCATTGTTTTTAGCGAGCTTTTCTACAATGATGTTACTCCACTCAGCAGGGATCTCTTCCCAAAGAACGCGACCAAATTTATTTATAGTGCTTATATGGCTGTTTATATTTATAATAGACTTTGTTATTGCATATCTTTTTTTTAAAAACAACGTTTTCTTGATTTTATTGCTCAACTTATTTCCTGGCGCAGCAATAGGGGTGAGAGAGATTCGCTTCGCATATTCAGAAAGAAGTGGGAAGCCTAAAACGAGATTGGAAGAAATTAAGATTTACTAATTGTTGAACTATGGTTTCTTCTTCTCCTCTGGACGCTTAAATGCGGTGAAATAATTTGGAGTAAATTGTGATATTAGGTTGCCTCCATTTTTTCTGATGTCATTGGCAACATCGCCTTTAATTTTAAACGGCATGGATAATCAGGTGCCTCTCATAGCCTGCGCAAAACTAAATACACCTCCATGTCATACAACTTCTTCCTTCGCCGCCTTATCTTGATGCTGGGATCCGCTACTACTATTACCCTCCTTCCTCCCTTATGTTTTTTGTAAACCTTCTTTCCAGCATGCCTCAATAACCACGATGCATAGTTTCGATTGTATCCCGTTAACCTCACGAACTCGTCCAGTATCTTGCCCTTCTACTTCTTCCTTTTAGCTTTTCTGTACTTCTTGGCATATAATGATGTTATCTTTTTTCTGCTCATAAGGCATAGCTCCTTTGTGAGCATTGTCTGGCCCTCCTTTTCCGTTTATTTTCTTTTTTACTTCTTTTTTATGGAGAAGGAGGGTAATGCATTCTCCACGTTTCGTGTAGTTTTTATCGTGAACCATCGTACTACCTTTCGTATAGATTTTTAATGAGACAACTCGCTGAATTGATTGAAGTAAGGGACTTCTTTATACTAAAACCATGAAATATGTAATAATTTTTATTTCGGGATATTTGATAGGTGCAATTTCTCCATCCTATTTTCTGGGTAAAATTTTAAAGGGCATCGATATTCGCGAACATGGAGGTCATAGTGCAGGCACCTTAAATACCCTGCATGTCCTTGGTCTTTTTCCTGCTATAATAACCGCTTTTTATGATCTAACAAAAGGATTAATCGTTGCTCTTTTGGCTTGTTACATTGGTATACCTTATCCCTATAACTTCCTTTTTGCATACATCGCCGTTCTGGGCCATATATTTCCCTTCTATCTGAAATTCAGAGGGGGTCAGGGTGCTGCCACAGCCATAGGAGTAATTTTATACTTTCTTGCTGTCTTCATGAAGAGAGGGATATTTCCCCTTGATGCTCTCATTGTTCTCACTATACTGGTTCTTGTAGTATTTTACATTACAAAGAATGGAGAGGTAATAGGAATTTCCACCATCCCTGTGCTAACTTTCTTTTCTTTATATTTTGCTCAGGGAAGTCCAGAAAGTCTTATTTTTTCCCTTTTTACTTTACATATTCTCGGTGTCAATTTTTATAATGTTAAAAGAAAAGGATTAAAACTAAAAGAAGAAACAATCGAGAGAATAAAGTGGTCACGATTCTTTGCAAGGCCCTTTGCCATACTTTTAATTATAATTTACTTTCTCACCTCTCGAAAAACTATTCTCCTACTTTCTGGCTCTGTTGCGTTATTCTTTTTAGTGCTTGATCTTGTGAGATTGTCGAGGAGGGGCATCAACGAGATGATTATGAAATCCCTCCATTTTGTATTTAAGACCAAGGAAGAACATACTTTTTCTTCCATGACCCATTTCATGGTCGCAGCTTTTCTGAGTTTTGCTCTATTTCCTCGGGAGATTGCCTGTGCATCTGTCTTATTCCCTATTTTCGGAGATATGTTTGCTAAACTTTTTGGCATGGAATTTGGAAGACTCAAAATCCTGGAAAAAACTTTTGAGGGAACCCTTGCTTATGTTACATTTTCTTTACTTGCAGGGTATATATACCATCTCTTTGTTGGGCTCTCCTTTTACATCATAATTGCTGGTACAATAGCTGCCGCCTTAGCTGAAATTGCACCCTGGAAAATGGATGATAATCTCAGTGGGGCATTAATATCGGGAACAGTAATGTCCCTATTCTTTATACTTTAATATTCTGATTTGGGCAAAGAATCACTGAGATAAACCCTGATTATCCTGTTCTCTTTAACAAGCATACCTGCCTCAGGTTCTGTCCTAACAACAAATCTTCCCTGACCATAAGTTTCAGGGCATAATTTTCTGGCTCTGAGAGAATCTAAAGCCTGTGGATAATCCAGACCTCCAACATCCGGAACTTCAGTGATTTCGTATTTACTCACATATGCAGGTAAAATCAGATTATCCAGCACCAAAAATGTAATTATTATGAGAACCCCTGTAATGAAAAGAGCCCACAGGACAATTAATACTTTTTTAGGAAAACTTCTTTGACGTGTCATGTTCTTTTGGTGTTCCAAAGTTGATGACCTCCTCTGTTTCATCTGGATACTGGACCCTTACCCGCCCGGAAATTACATTGACTTCCACAACTTTTCCCGGTCCTTTCTCAGTTTCAATTGTACTGCCAATTTCGGGTAATTTGCTCTTTGCCTCTCTATAAAAATCAAGCTCGTATCTGAGACAGCATAATAATCTGCCGCATATGCCTGATAATTTTTCAGGAGCAGCGAAAAGATACTGTTCTCTTGCCATATCTAAGGTAACCGGGGGAATCTCTTTAAGGAAAATCCTGCAACATAACTCCCTTCCACAAAGTCCAAGTCCGCCCACCACTCTTGCATAATCTCTGGCTCCTATTTGTCTAAACTCCACCCTTACATGAAGGATCTTCGAAAGCTGAGAGGCTATTTTGGCCATGGTATACTTTTTCTCAGCAGTATAGGTAAAGGAGATGAGACCAACATTCATATCAAATTCTTCCTTGACAATTTTGATGTCCAGCATATTGTTCTCAAAAAGGAAGCCCCTTGTCATATTTTTCATTATTCTGATAACCTCTTCCTTGGAGGCAATACTGTATCGATCCAGTATCTTCTGGGCAGGTTTGGAGGATACTCCTCTCACCTTAACCAAGAGCTCATATTCGCTATTCCTTTCTTTAATAAAAATAAAACTTCCTGGTGCAAGCTCAACTGAAAAAGGTAATTGATACCAGGAAAAACCACCCCCTACAATTGAAACCTCCAGGGTGTTTCTTTTTCTAGCCCTATCTTTTCTTCGGAATTTTAACATTTCTCCTTCTCCTCTTTTTCTTCCTTTTTAATTCCCTTATTGCATCTCTGTACAACGCCGCCTTCTCAAAGTCAAGCAGACTCGCAGCAATGTACATACGTCTCTCAAGTTCCTCGATCACTTCATATTCGTTGAGATTCCTTTTTAATTCTGCAATCTCCATTTTAATGGATAGTTCATCCTTTTTCAAAATCTTCTCATCCGCAATTTTTGTGGAAAGAAGTATTTGATCAGCTGATTTTTTAATTGTCTTTGGAACTATTCCGTGCCTTTTGTTATAATCCATCTGGATCCTTCTTCTCCTTTCTGTTTCTTCAATTGCTCTTTTCATAGCTTCCGTGACAACATCAGCATACATAATGACCTCACCTGCGGCGTTACGGGCAGCCCTCCCTGCAGTCTGTATGAGCGCTGTCTCTGAACGAAGAAACCCGGTTTTATCAGCATCTGTTATAATTACCAGAGATACTTCGGGTAAATCGAGGCCTTCCCTGAGTAAGTTAACTCCCACTAGAACGTCAAAATGTCCTAACCTTAAGGCACGTAAGATCTCTACCCTCTCTATGGCATCTATCTCTGAATGCAGATATCTCACTCGAAAACCAAGGCCTGATAGATATTCACTCAGATCCTCGGCCATTCTCTTGGTGAGAGTGGTGATGAGCACACGCTCATTGCGGTCAATTCTCTTTCTTATCTCTTCCACTATATCCTCTATTTGATTTTGGGTTGGTTTTACAACGAGTTTAGGGTCTACAAGCCCTGTTGGTCTTATTATCAGTTCTACAACAAGTCCTTGTGATTTTTTAAGCTCATAGGGACCTGGAGTCGCTGAAACAAATATAACCTGATCCCAGAGCTGTTCAAGCTCTTCAAACTTCAGTGGTCTATTATCAAGGGCACTGGGGAGTCTAAAGCCGTGCTCCACCAGTGTCAGTTTACGTGATCTATCACCATTGTACATACCCATAAGCTGTGGAATGGTAACATGTGATTCATCTATAATGGTTAAAAATTCAGGAGGGAAGTAATCTATCAGACAAGAAGGTCTTTCTCCGGGTTTTCTACCAGAAAGATGTCTGGAATAATTCTCTATACCTGGGCAGTAACCAACCTCACGTAGCATTTCCAGGTCAAAGCGAGTTCTTCTTTCAAGTCTCTGGGCCTCCAGAAGTTTACCCTGGGCTTTAAGTTCTCTCAGTCTCTCTTCCAGCTCCTTTTCTATATTCTTAATTGCTTCCTTCAATCTAAGTCTCGTTGTAACCCAGTGGCCGGCGGGATAAATGGCGATTCTTCTTTTCTTCTCTATAAGTTTTCCTGTAAGAGCATCAACGATCTTAATGAAATCAATGGTGTTTCCCCAGAATTCAATCCTTACAACATATTCTTCATATGCAGGAATTATATCAACAACATCTCCTCTTACCCTGAAATTACCCCTTTTAAGGGCTACATCATTACGGGTATATTGAAGTTCCACCAGTCTTTCAAGAACCTCGTCCCTTTTGACCTTTTGCCCCTCCTCAAGGAGAAGATAAAGCTTACGTACTTCACCTGGATCTCCCAGACCATAAATTGCCGAAACTGAGGCTACAATTATTACATCATCGCGTTCTAATAAAGCAGAAGTTGCTCTAAGCCTTAACCTTTCAATATCTTCGTTAATTGTAGCTTCTTTCTCTATATAGGTATCTGTTTCGGGGATGTATGCCTCGGGCTGATAATAATCATAATAGGAGATAAAATACTCTACAGCATTGTAAGGGAAAAACTGTTTGAGTTCACCATACAATTGAGCAGCAAGGGTTTTATTATGCGAAATAACAAGGGTGGGTTTACCTATTCTGGCAATAACATTAGCCATAGTGAAGGTTTTTCCTGAGCCTGTAACACCCAGAAGAACCTGATATCTAATTCCTTCCCTCAGATTCTCAACTAATTGTTCAATGGCCTTGGGCTGGTCACCCTTAGGCTCAAATGGTGCAATTAGCTTAAACTCTGCCATATAATTATTTTAAACCTTAAGACTATGCTGTTCAATGCGTTCAAAATCATTGAATTGGCTGAATTTCTCGTTTAGAATTATAAGCAAAACTGGAGGGTGTAATGTTTACCAAATTTTTACTGATTACACTTATTTCTGCTTCTGGAATAGTAAAACTTGATAGAGATAGTTTCCCGAACAGAAAAATACCTTATATTGAAAAATATTTGGAAAAACAACGCATAATCAAAAAGAAGATGAGACCCTTTAAGGCCCTTTACAGATATACCAATTATCCCCCTGTGGAACGACTCAAGACTTTGAAGGATGGAAAGCAGCAAATAGTTTATAGAGTCCTTGCATTAAGAGTCAATTTTACCAAAGAGGATCCCGATGATCCCAGGACCACTGGGGATGGTACCATGATGACACATGATAATGGTGAATTCCCCATCCTTGGCTTTGATTGCAATGGAGAACCTTACTATAATCCATACTATGATCCTCCACATGATTGGCAGTATTTCAATAATATGATGCAGGCACTTGCATCATATTATTATGTTGCAACCTATGGTAAAGTGAGAATAGAATGGGTGGTAAAGCCCGATTCTGAGCTTCCTCCATATGAATTACCGCATAGAATGTGTTATTACGGAGACCCGGATAATATGGAACTGGGACTTGTAACCCTTGTGAGAGATGCATTCAGGGCAGCAGATGAGGATCCCACAATAGATTTTGACGACTTGGATAACAACGGGGTAAAGGATCACCTTGAAGGAGTATATGATCGGTATATTATTTTCCATGCTGGAAGTGCCTGGCAGACTGATTTTGGCGATACTCCTTGTGACCTTGCTGCAGTCACTGTTCCAGCGGGGGCTCTGAAATATTATCTTGGTAATAGTTTCCTGATCCTGAACGAAGGAAGAGACACCGTTTTTGACGCTTGTATCCTTCCTGAAACCATGTCTCAGGACGGCATGGAAATAAAACTTCAGGGCACACTATTCCATGAATCAGGCCACAATTTGTTCATGTTGCCGGACCTTTATGACACGGAGTACAATGGCGCAGGGATAGGGGCTTGGGGTATTATGACTACGGGACCATATCTTGAGGCAGAGGGTATTCCCTCTGGTTTAATTCCACCCCTTCCAAATGCCTGGGAAAGGCTATGGATTGACTGGTTCTTAAAATATGAATTTGGTGAAGGTTTTATAGATTCAAGGATTTTAAAAGAAGTTAAAGCATTTAACGAGATCACAGATATAGAGATTCACCCCCTGCAGGTGCCTGTGGATTCATTCGTGTTGCAAAAAAATGGAAACTTATATTATATTTCGGCTAATTTTCTTGAAGATCCTTATTCCAAAATCAGAATGATAAAAATTCCGGTGAATTACCATGAGTATTTCCTCCTCCAGAATGAACTCATTAATTCTCCATTAAATGACACAGTTATTTGTGGTGATACAGTGCAGGTAACAGGTAAATGGAAAGAAGGTGTGGTTGTTGACTTTAAAGGCGAAAACGATTATCTTTTACCCGGAAGTGGACTTCTTATCTGGCACATTGATAATGAAATTTACTGGAGAAACTTTGCCTATAATGAAGTAAATGCAGTACGTCCCATGGCTGTTGATCTTGAAGAAGCTGACCATGTCCAGGATTTTGAAAAATGGACAGAAACTTATCCATACTCCTATACATGGTTTGGCTCACCTTATGATCCCTTCTTCCATGGTAACAATAATGTGTTTTCTGTATTTACATCCCCTGCTTCAACTGACAATAGCGGGGCACAAACAGGCATAAGCATTTACGATATCTCAAAACCTGGAGAAACAATCACTTTGAAGGTTTCGAGGCAGGAAAGTTTTGGTCAATTTCCTGTGGTGATTGGTAGAAAAACTGTGGACTCGACCCTGAATTACAAAATTTACCATATGCCAATTAAGGGCTATGTTGAAACGGATATAAGCGGTCATAGCATCATTACTCTACAAGAAATAGAGATTGACAGTGTAGACCTCATTACACTGGATACTGTCCAGCTTGACACCATAGTACTTATTTCTGTATTGGATTCTTCTGCTCAAATTTTATATTCAGATACACTAAGAGATAGAGAAATTCACTCCTCACCAGCCTGTGGAGACGTGGATGTGGATGGCATTGATGAAATGGTATTTGCCACCTCTATGAGAGAGATTCATGTATATAAAATCCAAGATGCAGATTCTGATGGTTTACTTGACAGGGTGGGAACATATACACTTCCCGAAGAGATATACTCCACACCTGTAATTTTAAACTTCTCTGATTCTACATTCATCGGTATAGGTGCTGAAGATGGGTATTATTACTTGCTCCGACTCGATGGTTCGCATAAATTCAAATTCTATACCGGTGCCCCTGCCAGAAATCTCGCAGCTTCTTTTGGGAGCTTATTATTCTATCAATCTCTGGATGGCAGAATTTTCGAAGTAACAGATGATGGAGAGGTTTACACCTTCGGTGAAGAATATGTAGTCCCCACTGAATTCTCACTATCCCTTGCGGATATCAATAACAGTGGGGAACCGGAGATCATTACTTCTTCATCCAGGGGCAAATTACTCATATACAATGCTTCTGGAAGTAAAATTAGAGAAAGAGATATAGAGGGTATTCCTGGGGGTAATATGGCTATAGGAGATATTGACGGAGACGGATTCCTGGATCTTGTATTTAAAGCTGAAAATAAATTATACGCCTTTACGAGAGAGGCAGGACTTATCTCTGGATACTCGGTAACCATGACCTCTGACACATCTAAATTTATTTCAACACCTATTATCGCTGATATTGACAACGATGGCAAAGGAGAAATCCTCCTTGCGGTTGATTCTTCAGGCATAGAGAGTTTTAATGACCATGGGAAACAAGAGGAAAAATATCCCTTTGCGGTCTCCACAAGGATCAACTCTTATCCTGTAATAAGGGACCTAAATGGTGATGGAAAATTTGAGCTTCTGTATCTCACATCTCACGGAGATTTATATGCATGGGAAATTCAAGGATCCAAGGTATTCTGGAATGGCTATGGAAATGGGCCTGACCATAATGCTGTGTATAAAGCAATCCCCCTCACCGAAACTTTTGTGAGTGGTGTTTCCTTGCTTTATCTATACCCCAATCCGGTAAAAAGCACAAGAGCTACCCTCAGATTTAAGACAGGTGATGCAGGGACTGTAAGGATAAAAATTTATAATTTTGCTGGACATAAACTGAAAGAATTAAATTTCAGTTTTAATGGCAAAGTTGTTGAAGAAAAGGAAATAAATCTGGATGGATTTGGTCCTGACGTGTATACCATGGTTTGTGATTTCAACATTGGCAACCAGAAAATCCAAAAAATTATAAGATTTGCGGTAATGAGGTAAATAATGATGGAAATAAAAAAAGTAGGATTGATAACTTCCGGTGGAGATGCCCCAGGAATGAATGCCTGCTTAAGATTTTTAATAAAGGGGCTTATAGACAGAGGGATTACAGTATATGGGATAAAAAGAGGCTATAAAGGACTTGTGGAAAAAAATTATTCCATACTTACTAAAAGAGACGCCGGAGGGATCATCCAAAAGGGTGGAACAATTCTCGGTACAGCAAGATTTCCGGAATTTAAAAATAAAGAAATTTTGGAAATTGCTGTGAGAAACCTGGAGGAATTAAATATTGATCTTCTTTTTGTCATTGGTGGCGGGGGCTCAATGAAAGGAGCTTATGCACTGCATGAAAGGGGGGTGAAGATAATTGCAATACCTGCATCAATTGATAACGATATCTATGGCACAGATGAATCCATCGGGACCGATACAGCATTAAATGCAATAGTACGTGCAATTGATGTTATTAAAGATACTGCTTCGGCGCATGACAGGGCCTTTATCATCGAAGTAATGGGGCACACATTTGGTTTCCTAGCGCTTTATTCATCCATAGCCGTTGGTGCAGAAGCAGTCTTTATACCGGAATACGACACAGACGTAGATGAGGTAGTAAGGCGATTAAACCAGCGCTTTGACGAGGGAAGAACCAATTCTATAATAGTAGTGGCAGAGGGTAAGGCATCCGGATACGATATCAAACAACTTATGCAGGAAAAAGGAGTAAAATATGAACTCAGGGTTACTGTTCTGGGACATCTTCAGCGAGGTGGCGCACCAACCTTTAGGGATAGAAAATTATCCTTTGATTTTGCGACTTACGCCATGGAACTTATGGGTAAAGGCACTCACGGAGTGATGGTTGCAAAGCAGAAGGGGAACATAACCCATATAAATTTAAAAGATGTGATAACAAACAAAAAACATCTTGAAAAAAGGATTCTTAAAATTGTGGAAACACTAAAATGGGAGGATTAAAATGGCTCTTGTAACAATGAAGGAAATCCTTGAGGATGCAAGTAAAAGGTCTTACGGTGTAGGGGCCTTTAATATAAATAACCTTGAATTTCTGCAGGCAATAATTGAAGCGGCAGAAGAGGAAAATTCACCGGTTATTATTGCAATATCTGAAGGAGCAATGAAATATGGTTGGGTGGAACTCCTTTCATCTATGGTGAAAACAGCAGCTATCAATACAAAGGTTCCCATGGCGTTGCATCTTGACCATGGCAAAAATTTCGATAAGATACTCACAGCGATAAGATATGGCTTCACATCCATAATGATTGATGCATCGGATAAATCCTATGAAGAAAATGTTAAACTCACCAAAGAGGTTGTTAAAGTGGCTCATCCTCTTGGAATCACTGTAGAAGCTGAATTGGGAAGACTTCTGGGTAAAGAGGACGAGGTGGAAAGCGATGTGGCCATCTATACAGATCCTGATGATGCTAAAAGATTTGTGGAGGAAACTGAAATAGACGCTTTGGCTGTGGCGGTGGGAACATCACATGGGGCATATAAATTTAAAGGAGAAGCAAAACTTGATATAGAAAGAATTAAAAAAATAAATTCATTAACAGGCGTACCTCTTGTACTGCATGGGGCCTCAGGAGTCCCACACGAACTTGTTGAGGAGGCCCAGAAATACGGTGCAGTACTGAAAGGTGCAAAAGGTGTTCCCGATGAAGAAATAAAAAAGGCTATAGAGGCAGGCATTAGAAAAATCAATATAGACACAGATCTCCGAATCTCTTTCTTACTTGGTGTTAGAAAATATCTCAGCGAACATCCGGAAATATTTGATCCAAGAAAATATCTGGGGGAAGGAAGAGCCCAAGTAAAGAAGACGGTGAAAAAGAAAATGCAACTATTTAGTTCTTCAGGAAAAGCTTGAGGAGAAGGAGGTGATACTATGCGAATCGCAGTGCTGACTGGAGGGGGAGATGCTCAGGGTTTAAATGCAGCTATTGAGGGAATTGTGTATCGAGCTACAAAAAGTGGGTATAAGGTTTTCGGATTGATAGATGGGTGGAAAGGCCTTCTGGATGAAAAATTCTGCGAACTCACAAAAGAAAAGGTAAGAAATACTTACTTCGTCGGTGGAACCATAATTGGAACATCAAGAACCAATCCCTGTAAAGACGAAGCCACTGCTGAAAAAGCACTTAAAAACTTTCGGGAACTGGGTTTTGATGCACTTATTGCTATTGGAGGAGAGGATACCCTGAGTGCAGCAGGCAAGTTATTCGAAAAAGGTCTTCCCGCTGTTGGAATTCCCAAGACCATAGACCATGATGTGGCTGAAACAGAATATACAATTGGCTTTGAAACTGCTGTCACCATAGTTGCCGATGCTATTGAAAAACTTCACACCACAGCGAGGTCTCACCACCGTGTTATTGTGGTGGAAATAATGGGAAGACATTCGGGATGGATTGCCCTCTACGGTGGTCTTGCAGGAGGTGCAAACTACATTCTCATACCCGAAGTAGAGCCAGACATTGATGATATGATCAGAGTAATCAAGGAAAAATACGGAAGAGGAGAAACCTATGCAGTAATTGCTGTTGCTGAAGGAATTAACCTTGGAGAGGAGCATAAAAAGGTCATAATCGATGAGTATGGCCATGTAAAGGTTGGTGGAGTTGCAGAGAAAATAGCGAAGATAATCAAGAATAAAACCGGGATTGAAACGAGACATGTTGTACTCGGATATCTTCAGAGGGGTGGTTCTCCAACTCCAATAGATAGAACCACACCGATGCTCCTTGGCGTTAAAGCAGTGGAGCTGGTGGAAAATAGAGAATTTGGAAAAGTGGTAGCCATGAAGGGTAATGAAGTGGTAACTGTAAATTTAATTGAAGTCATAGGAAAAACCAAGAAGGTTCCACGTGAATTATACGAATTTGCAAGACTCTTCTTTGATTAATCAAATAAATAATACTCTTAACGAAAAACAAAAAGAAGCAGTCCTTGTAGAGTCAGGACCTGTACTGGTTATAGCGGGTGCAGGTTCAGGGAAGACCAGAGTCCTTACCTATAGGGTCGCTTATCTTACAGGAATACTTGGAATTCCTCCACATCGTATATTTGTCGCAACCTTTACCAACAAGGCTGCCCAGGAAATGAAGGAGAGGATAAACTTCCTCATGGGCACCCAAACCAGAGATCTCTGGATTGGAACATTTCACTCATTATGTGTACGAATTTTGAGAAAAGAAATATGGCGAATAGGATACTCCCAAAACTTTTCAATATTCGATAGAGATGATCAAAAAAAGCTAATTAAAGATATCGTGGGAAAGGACGAAAGACCCGACAGATTTATCCATTACATTTCCCGTGTTAAAACCTATGGAGAAGGTATTGAAGATAGATTTCTAAATTCAGTCTTTGAAGAATACACGAAAAAGATGAAACTACTGAATGCACTGGACTTCGACGATCTACTTGTACTCACTCTTAAGATCTTCGAAAGTTTCCCCGATGTGAGAAATCACTATGCAGAAAGATTTTTACATATCCTTGTGGATGAATATCAGGATACTAACAGACTTCAGTATGAGATTGTTAGACATCTTTCTTCCAAGCATAGGAATATTTTTGTAGTCGGTGATGACGATCAATCTATATATGCATTCAGAGGAGCAGACCTGAGAAATATACTGGACTTTGAGCAGGATTTCCCGGATGCCCGAATAATCAGACTAGAACAAAATTATCGTTCAACAAAGAATATACTGAAGGCCGCTTCTACAGTTATAGCTCACAACAGATTGAGGAAAGGCAAGACCCTCTGGACCCAAAATCCAGAAGGTAAAAAGATTGTGATTTTTGAATGTGATACGGAGAGGGAAGAAGCTGAAGCTGTGGCAAAAATTATCGAAAAATCCGGAAGAAAATACAGGGATTTTTTAATCCTTTACAGAACAAATGCACAATCAAGAGCTTTTGAGGAGAGATTTCATCTTGAAGGAATCCCATACCAGATAGTGGGAGGGATGAAATTTTACGAGAGGCAGGAAATAAAGGATATTCTTGCTTATCTTAGAATATTGGTAAATCCTAAAGACGAGATTGCCCTATTGAGGATTTCCAACGTTCCACCGCGAGGGATTGGGGTTAAGACCATAGAAACAGTTAAAAGTTATGCTGAGATGAAAAGAGTTTCTCTTTTGGATGCTCTTAAACAAATAGAAAGTCTTGACCTTCCTAAATCACGCAAAGAAAAACTTCAGAATTTTTTCAGCCTCATCACAGATTTTAAAGAAAAGTCCAAACAGCTTAATGTTTATGCATTAACAAAATATATAATTGAGCAAACGGGCTATATGGAGTATCTGGAAAGAGAATTTGAACCAGAAAAAGCAGAAATGAAAAAAGAATATGTCAAGGAACTTCTGGGAGAAATTGAGGAATTTGTTAAAGGAAATCCAGGAGCAGATGTGGAAGATTACATTCATTATACTTCTCTTCTGACAGACATAGATGAATTTGAAGAAAAAGAGAACACAGTAACTATGATGACAGTTCATAATGCCAAGGGACTGGAATATCCTGTGGTTATTATCACAGGGTTGGAGGAAGGGGTATTACCCCATATTAGATCAATGGGAGATCCCAATGAAATTGAGGAGGAGAGAAGATTATTTCATGTGGCCCTTACAAGAGCTAAGGAGGAAGTTTATATTACTTATTCGAGGTTGAGATATTTCAGGGGAGAAAGATATCTAACTCCTTCACGATTCATAGAGGAATTACCTGAAGATGTTGTGGTACAACTGGGAAGAGGATTGGAGAAGTTGAGGTATGAAAACAAGTATCGTGAAATGATCCCGGAAAGTGATGAAGAGACATTGGCTCCAGGGGATATAGTAATTCACTCCCTTTTTGGTAGGGGTAAGGTTCTCGAGGTTTATGAAGGTAAAGCAAAAATTCATTTTGATTATCATGGCATAAAAATCCTGGTATTGGAGTATGCAAAGCTTAAAAAAGTTAATTAAAAAAGGTGTAAAAATAAATCTCGTAGATGTTTCTGTGATAACTTTAGGAAGTCTTTTAACTGCATCGGGCATAAACCTCTTTCTTGCTCCCAATAAAATCGCAGCGGGTGGAGTCAGTGGAATTGCAATAATTCTTCACTACCTCGTAAAGGTCCCAATTGGTGCTACTATGCTGGTAATAAATGTTATACTCTTTATCATGGCTTTTTTGATACTGGGAAGAAGTTTCGGTCTCAAGAGTATATATGCCACGGTAATATTATCTGTTTTCGTGGATGGTTTAGCTCAGATCATTCCCAATTCATGGGCAGTACAGGATCTGCTCCTTGCTGTTCTCTTTGGTGATTTTCTCACAGGGATAGGGATAGCTATGGTTCTCTCGAGAGATGCTTCAACAGGAGGGACAGACATAATTGCCATGATTCTCACAAAATTTACGGGAATTGATGTTGGGAAAACACTGCTCTTTGTGGATTTTCTTGTTACTCTCTTCGCAGCCATCTCCTTTGGAAAAATAATCGGCATGTATTCTCTTTTGGCTGTTATTGTGAATACAACCACAATCGACTATGTTCTGGAAGGCATCAGTACATCCTTTAAGGTAATCGTCATAACAATGAAAGGAAAGAAAATTGCAGAAAGAACCATTAAAGAGTTAAACAGAGGAGTAACAATTCTTGAGGCTACAGGGGCATATACCGGAGAAAAAAGGGATATGCTGTGGATAATACTTAAAAGACCCCGTGAAATGATAAAATTGAGGAATATAATAAAAGAGGAGGACCCCACGGCATTTATGACAGTATCACACGTCCGTGAGGTCCTTGGTAAAGGTTTCAGAAGAATATAACTCCATTCACATCACAGTGTGAATTCCAAGCCACTGTCCCAGTAAAAATTGAATTCTGCCCACAAGAAGTGAAAATCTCGCCATAACCGTATATCCAAAGGAAGCACCAAAACCAATCATAATAAATATGATACCAATTCTGGAAATGGTGCCTATGGCACCCTTGTGAGGATACGAGAAGTAAAAGTAGATAAGAACTGTGAGCACTCCAATGAAAAGTATCAAGGCGTTTATGAAAAGGACAGTATTGGGATAAGGGAAGCGCAGAATGGTACTTTTTGTATGCTCCACTATGTAAGTCTGAAATGATAAGGGGATACTCAAACCTGAACCTATGCCTAGAAGGAGCGCAATTGGCCATCTCATCATATAAGAAAACTTGGGTATTGCAGCAGAGAAATAAAGGATGCCAAAGAAGAAAGGAATAATATACAGAAGATTATGCTCAACAAAAAGAGGTTGATATAGATTTGGCTTAAAAGCATTGAAATAGATAATAACAAGTCCATATCCAGTGGCCACTCCAACAAAAAGATGTTCTGCAAATTTAAACAAAGGATTGTCTTTATAAAGAAAAGTAAAGATTGCCAGTGTCAAAATGGCAGCAACCCATACCCAAGGATCTGTTGAAATATGCATTTTATTTCCTCCTTTTAGTGGCAAAATAACCCAAGTTTCCGATTATTATAAAGAGCATTATTAAAATATGACCTATTGAATTGGCATCCATTCCTTTAACAGCTTTTGCTGGAGGCAATTTCTCAATCCCGTTGTCTTTCATTATTTTACCCACCGTGTATTCGTATTCTGCAGCTCCTTTCATCCCGGCGAGCATCCCCACAAACTGTCCAGTCTGTATATAGGGATAAAAATCAGCTGCACTAACTGCTGTCACTGCCGCAGCAACTTTTTGGTGGTATTTGGAATATGCATATATAACCCAAGTTATGGGGATAGAAGAACCGGAGAAACTGATGACCAAAGCAATATCCTTATAATTTTTAACTCCTCTCATGGCGGGAATTGAATCAATTGGTGTCCCAAAATAATCTTTCGGGAAAACACTCCTGATATTCTCCCCAATGCCGAGAATAACAGCCTGATAACCTGCCTGATACCCCAGAAATACATAGTCCGTGTCTCTCCTCGCTCCGAGATACTCCTCTGCCTCCTTGAAGGCATCCAGAGCAAGAACTGCACCCTGAGGATAGAGAGTCATACCAATAGGAATCACACCTCTAAGAATACAGTGTTTAAGTACTGCTCTGTACATAGGGTCAACTTCAGGTAAAACGGATGCGTCGTAATCTGCAGAAAGCAATACATGAGAACCTGGAGGTAGGGTGTCTATAAATTCAAACACAGATTTGACAGTTGGAGACATTTTCTGCGGGAAATTTGGTGGAAAAATCAGGGGTAAGGTCAACGCAAGAAAGAGAGCCAAATAAATATATCTTCTTTCAATCTTGCTCAATTTAATCAGAAAGTCTCTCATCTTATCCTCCCAGCCAATTTCTTTCGATACCCAGTATTATTTTCAGGGATGTTGAAATCATACCAAGTCCAACGCCTATGAGTATCCCCCTTTTGGATGCAAGATTAGGAACTGCCATAAGCCACTCAGTGAGTCTTGGAATGAATGGAATATAATTACCAATGGTGGTAACTCCAAACATCACAATAAAAGCAGTTATAAGGAGTAAAGTAGCTTCAAATCCCTTCACCCTGAAAGCCCGGTATGCAGCAGATGCCATATAAAAAGCAAGGAGTGAAAATGTAGTCGCTTGGAGAGGAACCTGAACATTCAGATACATCTTGTAAAATATGGTACCTTCTTCTATACCGAACCCAAATCCAACAATGCACATAAAAAGGAAGGCTAGAAGTGCAACTGCGCTGTAGAATCTATTCTGAGGCTGTTTCAGGCGCCTTGAATGATGTCTCACAAAACTGATAACCGCTATGGCATATGCCATTGAAGACACTCCTCTGAACCACATAAGTGCAATATTATAAGCAGACTGAGATATAGGATGAGGGATAAAATATTGGATACTCATCAATACACCTGTTATAAAAACTATGACAAGTGGTATTCTTCTCTGTAACACTTTCTAACCTCCTTTAAAATAACCCAAGCGTTATATTCACACCAAATACACTAAGAAGGGAAAGTAAAATCATGGCCACCATAATCAACAATTTCATCTGGTCCTGTCCTTTGATTGAGGCAGTCAAAAGCGGCTCTTTGGAAAGATATGCGCTGGCTGCATATAATTCCTCGCCAATAAGAGTGTAATCACATGTTACCACAAAGAAAGGTAACTGAGTGACAGCATCTGTCCCTGCAACCTGAATGGCTCCTGTGGAGGCCCCTGTCTCTGCCAGAATAAGGGATTCAGCCCAGAACATTCCCATGAAAAAGTTGGTTGCACTTTTTTCTCTGGCCATCAATGCTGAGACGTGAGCAGCATAACCAAACTGGCTATCTGTAGCAAAGTATACCTGACCTGGATCAAACAGATCAGGTCTTCCAATGGTATAATAAGCTTCCTTTATAACCTCCCGGGCAATTGTATAAACTACCGGATTTCTAACAGGAACAATAATTTTGGTTTCGTACTCCCCTGCCTTCTTGGTTATGTGTGCTAGAATGTTGAGCGCTGCAATGGTAGCAACATCAGAAATAGTGGAAAGCCCTGGAATATAAACAATTGGTCGTCCCATTTCCGTAGCTCTACCTACAGCTTCATCTACTGCTTCAAGTCCTGCAATGGGTCTCAAATACAATTCTCTACCTTTGCGAGCAGTGAAGATATATACCAGTAAAATCGTGGTGTACAGCATCATAAGGATAAAGAGAGGTATCTTTCGTGTATCTATCCAGCCGGCGACAGGCTCTGCCGGAGAGGACCATTTACTCTGAATTTGAACAGGTCCGATGAAATATAATATGCTGTATCGGTAAGCCTTCTTATAATTTACTCCCTCATCAACAAATTCAGGGTGATTAGTAAAAGCCTTCGCTACAGTGTCCACTTTCCCTTCAGGCAGTGTTTTTCTCAAAATCAACATGGAATCTACTTTCCCTAAGCTATCAGGTGGTAATTGCCATTCCACCATCAAAGCATTTCCGCCGTCATTGGGGACATCAATTACCCGAGGAGGAGCATTACCCAGAAGGGTAATAATAAGGTAAATCCAGATCATTTACACCTCCTTTTTAATCTGATTCTTCCTGCTTGCCAAAATCTTCTTGATATATTTCCTCCAGTTCATCATAATTTTCTATAGAATCAAGGATACTATCCAGTATCCTCAAAGACTCATTATCTCCTTCATCATTAAGGAACTTCCTTAAAAACATAATAAGATATTGCATAAGTCCTTCTTTTTCTCCGGGAGAAAATGCATTTTTTTCAACATATCTTTTCATTTCAAGGAGTATAAAAGGAATGTCAAGGCCGTTGTAATACATGGACTCGATATCATCAAGGGCTTTATGATATTCTGGATTTATATAGAAAATCTCATCGAACATACGGATATTTTAAAATCAAACTGATAAAGAGTAAAGAAAAGTTTTAAATACTTGAAGGCCGGCTTAAAATTGGATCATGAAGAAAACCAGGCATGCTTATGTTATCTCTGTGAACATAAGTGTAAAGAAAGGGACTCCTAAAACCCCTGTGAGAAAGATCATCCTTATAAAAGATATCGGGGTTAAAGGAGATGCGCATCAGGGAAGTCAGAAGCAGGTTTCTCTCCTATCAATGAAAAGTATACAGAAGATGAGGGCCCTTGGGCTTGAGGTGAATCCCGGGGATTTTGCAGAGAATATTACCCTAAGTGAGAACATTAAGCCAGAGGATTTCAGAGTCGGTCAGCGTATCATAACAAATCGAGGCGTTGTTCTTGAGATCACTCGGATTGGTAAGAAATGTCACACAGCATGCAATATTATGAGAATTACAGGAAAATGTGTAATGCCTAAAGAAGGAGTTTTTGCAAAAGTTATTAAAGGTGGTATAATAAAACCGGGTGATACTATCATCCTTCGAAAGCATTGAATCTTACATTTCCTTCCTGAATGGTCATAAGAACATTAAAGCCTTCGTCCATGATCACAATATCCGCATCTTTCCCGACAGCCAGAATTCCCTTTCTATGCTCTTTACCCAGAACTCTAATGGGATTTAATGACGCCATCCTCACCGCATGAGTGAGAGGTATGTCACATAATTTCACCATATTCTTCACGGCCCTATCAAGGGTAAGACTGGAACCGGCAAGAGTACCGTCCTCCAGAACCACCTTCCCTTCTTTTATAAAAACTCTCTGTCCTGAAAAAGTATATTCACCATCGGGCATACCTGCAACTCTGATGGCATCGGTTATCAGAATAATACCCGTATGGCCTTTCAATTTGTACAGTAGCTTTATTATCGCTGGATGTATGTGAAACCCATCACCGATAAGTTGAACCTTCAATTCATCTCTTAAAAGAGCAGCTGTCAAAACCCCGGGTTTTCTATGATGTAAAGGCTCCATTGCATTAAAAATATGTGTTACATGTGCCATTCCATTATCAATTGCTTCTTCAATGAGATCAAACGGGGCCTTTGAGTGCCCCAGTGAGGGAACTATGCCATGTAAAGATGCGTCTCTGATTATTTCCATGGAACCTTCCACCTCTGGTGCAATAGTTATAAGCTTTATATAATTCCTTCCTGCATCCCGTAATAAGTACCAGTCCTCGAGAGAAGGTCTCCATACATAATCCTTTCTCATAGCCCCATGCATTTCAGGATTTATAAATGGACCCTCAATATGGATGCCCATAATAGTCTTATCTGCTTCTCCCCATTCCATATATCTCACTATATTTCTGACGTCTTGGATCAGCATTTCCTTGGGTTTTGTATACAGGGTAGCCAGAAGTCCTGTAGTACCATGACGCAGAAAATGTTTAACTATTTCCTGTATGGATTCTTCGGTTGCCTCGGTGAAATCGTGGTCCATAGCACCATGAATATGTAAATCTACAAATCCCGGGGTCGCTATCTTACCAGAAAAATCAAAAACAATATCTGCTTCCTTTTCATTTATATCACGCCTCAGTTCCTTTATTTTTCTTCCCTCTATCAGAATATCTTCTGCTTCAGCTATTCTGAATGGAGTAACAACTTTTAAGTTTTTTAATAATATTCTCATCGCCTAACTCCATTTTAATCTTCCTCTTGGTTTTACCTATAATCTCTATTTCTATTTTGATGGTCTCCGAGGGTAAAAAATTCTCTACCACCTCTGGCCACTCAATGAGTTTAATGGCTTCTTTGTCCTCAAGCAGGTCAAAAAAACTAGAGAGGAAAACTTCTTCACTGTATTTTATGCGGAAGAAATCGATATGATACAACTTTGTTTCCTCATCTTCAAGGACATTAATTATCGTAAAACTGGGACTTCTTACACCCTTTATACCAAAATAATCCGCAAAACCTCTGACGAATTCCGTTTTCCCTGCACCCAGCTCTCCTTTAAGGATTATTACACTCCCTGCATCAACATATTGTGCCAGACATCTGGCCACTTTTCTGGTTTCACGGGGTGAATGAGTTAATATTCCTAATTTACTCATAAAATTCGAGGATGTAAGGAGCTCTTTCTTTGAGGTATTTGTGGACAAGGGCTTTTACCTCAGAAGGGGTTTTCAAATTCAACGCCTTTTCCACAATATTTTCTGCCTCTTTGAATTCAATATTTCTTATAAGTTTTTTAGTCTCCAATATCAGGGATGGGGTCAGGGAAAGTTCGTCCACTCCAATACCAACAAGAAGGATTATTCCGTACGGGTCAGAAGAAATCTCTCCACATACATCAACTATAAGGTTCTCCTTCCGGCCCACATCTGTAACATATTTTATCATATAAATCACACTGGGATGTAAATGACTGAAAAGATATGAAACCCGCGGATTTTTCCTGTCAACAGCAAGGGCATACTGGGTTATATCGTTTGTTCCTATACTAACAAAATCCAGCATATCGGCCATTTTATCAAGGACAAACACAAGAGAGGGAACTTCCACCATGATTCCAAATTTAGGCTGCTGAAATTTGTATCCCTCCTGTTCCAGTTCTTTCTTAACCTTAAGGAAAAATTTCTTTGTTTCCACTACTTCTTCATAGCAGCAAACCATAGGAATCATAAATCTGATATTACCCAGATCATTGGCCCGCATAATGGCTCTCAACTGTGTTCGGAATAAATCTTTTCTTTGAAGGAGTAATCTTATCCCCCTCAAGCCCAGGAAGGGATTTCTTTCATAATAATTATCAATAGCTTTATCGCCACCAATATCAAAAGCTCTGATAGTCAGAGGAAAAGGATACAGTTTATGCGCAACCTCTCTGTAAATCTCATACTGTCTTTCCTCATCATCTTTCACACTGTAAAAGAGAAGTTCTGTTCTGAAAAGACCCACACCATAATCTCCTATTTCTTTCACAAGTTCAATTTCCTCAGGTATATCTATATTAGCCATAAGTACAAATTCTCTTCCATCAAGAGTAGCAGCTGGTAATTCCTTTATTTCACTAAGTCCCTGTTCGTACTTTATATAATCCTCCTGAAGTTTTTGATAGTGGGCAAGGGTAGCATCCTGAGGATTCACAATTACAAGTCCTTTAGAACCATCAACTATCACCATATCACCATTGGCTATCCTTTTTGTTGCGTTTTCCACGCCAAAAACGGCTATTATCTTATAATCTCTGAAGATTATAGCTGCATGTGAAGTCTTCCCTCCACCCTCCACAATCACGGCTTTAAGTCCTCTCTTCAGTATTTCAACTGCTTCATCCACAGCGACATCGTCAGTCACAATTATCTTATCCTCTTCCCTCACTTTTCTTTTTTCGAGATTCTTGATACCTTCAAGCAGATCTCTTCCTAATCTCCTGATTTCCTGAGCTCTGTCTCTCAGATACTGGGTACCGAATTTTTCAAGCTGCTCGGCTCTCTGTCCTATAATATGGTGGATGGCAAACTCTGCAGTTCTTCTTTTCTCCTTGATTAAATCCATCACCTGCTTCTCGAGTTCAACATCTTTCAAAATACTAATCTGCACGTCGATTAGCTTTACTATTTCCTCCGGTAGATCCACCTTAGCAAGTTCCAGATCCTTAACAAGATTATCCCTTACCCTCTTGAAGAGCTCAATCTCTTTTTCAATTTCTTCAACACTAATTTTACGGGAGTCTACATGAATCTTACCTATTCTCCAGACAGTTGCTTCACCAATGAGTATTCCCGGTGAAATAGGAATACCCTTCAACACTATTTCACTTTTACTCTTCACCGAAGCCCTCCTCCACAAGTTTCGTCAGTGCCTCTATTGCCTCATCCTCATCAGGCCCCTCTGTACGGATGATTATTTCGGTTCCCTTTGGTGCCACTAGCATCATAAGGCCTAGAATACTTTTACCATTAACCTCCATACCGTCCTTTTCAACAGTAACCTCTGATTGAAATTTACTCGCAGTTTCAGCAAAAAGGGTCGCGGGTCTTGCATGTATACCAAGCTTATTTGGGATCATCACCTTCTTCTCTCTCATAGAAATTCTAACCTATAATCCAGTATCTGGACACCATGTTCTCTCTCCACAAAATTCACTACCTGTGAAAGTATTGAGTTGGACAGATTTCCTCTGTTAGATACATGCGCAACAGCAAGTTGGGCCCTTCTCCAAACATCCTGGTCATCTATCTCAGAAACTGAAACGTTAAATTTGTTACGAATTCTATCTTTTAATCTCTTGAGAATTCCACGTTTATCCTTGAGCGAATTTGAAGCAGGAATATACAGGTCCAGGATTAAAACCCCAACCAGCATCCTTATACCTCAAATACCTCTTCAATGGTATACACCTCTAATATATCCCCCGCCTTTATTTTCTCAAATCCTTCAACCTTAATTCCACATTCATATCCAGCCTGAACTTCTCTTACATCCTCTTTGAATCTTTTGAGAGAACTTATTTTTCCTTCATAGATAACTTCGCCTGCCCTCTTGATTCTTACTTTTGCATCTCTTCTCACAACCCCATTCAATACATAACATCCGGCAACAGTGCCCACCTTGGGGACTCTAAAGACCTGTCTAACTTCAACGGTCCCCAGTTCTACCTCTTTAAGGACGGGTTCTATAAGCCCCTTCAGCATCTTCTCGACATCTTCAAGCAAATCATATATAACCAGATACACTTTTATGGTAACTCCGAGTTCTTTGGCCTTCTCTCTTGCTCTTGGATCAATATTTGTATTGAATGCGAAGACAACTCCCTGAGCAGTGTATGCAAGTTCCACATCTGCCTCAGTAACAGCACCAACGCCTGCATAAAGTATATAAGGTTTTACATCCTTCACTTGCATATTTGCAAGTGAATCTGAGATGGCCTCAGCAGAACCTCTACAATCTGCCTTTATTACCACAGGCAGCTCCTTAAGTTCTCCCGACTTGATTCTTTCCTCAAGTTTTTTGAGAATCAATATTGATTCTCCTCGGGCCATTTGCTGTTTTTTGATAGCTCTTCTCTCCTCTGCAACTTTTTTGGCTTCATTATCAGATTCATAAACCTCAAATTTATCACCTACCTCTGGTAGCTCCTCAAAGCCCTGAACAAGCACAGGTGTTGAAGGTCCAGCTTCCTGGATTCTTTCTCCATTTTCATTGTACATAGCTCTCACCCTTCCAAATATCGTGCCTGCCACAAAATAATCCCGTATACGAAGTGTTCCTCTCTGAACCAAGACAGTCCCTACAGGTCCTTTGCCTTTGTCAAGTTTGGACTCCAGGATTACTCCTTTTGCCAGACCTTTTGAAGTAGATCTAAGCTCAAGCTCCTCTGCTTTGATGAGTATTGCCTCAAGAAGTTCTCCCACGTTTTGCCCAGTTTTGGCAGAAACTTCAACCATAATAGTGTCTCCACCCCACTCTTCAGGTATGAGACCCTGCTGGGAAAGTTCTCTTTTAACTCTTTCCGGCTCAGCATCCGGCAGATCTATCTTATTAATTGCAACGATAATGGGAACTCTTGCGGATTTGGCATGATTAATAGCTTCCACTGTCTGTTCCTTAACTCCCTCATTGGCGGCAACTACCAGAATAACAATATCCGTGATTTGAGCACCACGAGCCCTCATGGCGGTAAAGGCTTCATGCCCCGGTGTATCTATGAATGTTATCTTATGACCTTCATATTCTACCTGATATGCCCCTATATGCTGTGTGATTTCTCCAAACTCATTCTCAGCTATATGGGATTTACGAATGTAATCAAGAAGAGTTGTCTTCCCATGATCCACATGACCCATAACAGCTACCACAGGTGGTCTAAGTTCCAGTTCTCCTACTTCAATTTCCTCTTCTTTCTCCTCCACCATCTCTTCTTCAAAACTCACATCATATCCAAACTCATCTGCAAGAATGGTCAAACTCTCCTCATCAAGTGCCTGGTTTATAGTAACCAGCATACCCATGGAGAAGGCCTTTTGAACCACTTCCACAGGTTCAACGCCCATCATCTTGGCAAATTCCTGAACAGTGAGTCTTCCACCTGGTATTATTAATGTAGGCCTTCCTTCTTCCTCAACTTCCTCTTTAGGTTTTTTGTGTGGTTTCTTCTTCTTTGGTCTCTCATGTCCTTTCTCCATTTCATGAAGTGTTTTCCTCACCCTCTCTTCCGCCTTCATCCTCTCTCTTTTCTTTTTGGCAACCTTCTTCTCTTTTTCTTCTTCCTCTTCACCCCATATTTTTTTCTTTCTTTCGAGAAGCTGACGCTCCTTGTTTCTCACCTTGCTCAGCTTTTCCTTGATTGCTTTCTCCATCTCTGGAGTAACAGAAGCCTTTGGAGATTTGATGTCGAAACCCAATTCCTGGAGGAGTGAAACAAGAGCAGTATTGGATAAGCCGTATTTTCTAGCAAGGTCTCCTATTTTTTTCTGAGATTTATCTGTATCCTTATTTCGCATTTTTCTTCTTTTCCTCTAATTTTGACTCGATCTCCTCAAGGAGTTTATAAGCTGTTTGTTCATCTATACCCTCGATATTGAGGAGTTCAGCCAGGGAAGGCACCTCTTTAAACACATACTTACCTGCTGCCCTGAGTGCCTCCAAGGTTTTCTCACTCAAACTTTCAAGTTCCAGAAGTGAAACCGCCTCAGAAGGAAGTTTGGCTTCACTCAGGGGGAACACATATATCTCCTTCCCTACCAGTTTGGAGGCCAGAATCACATTTTGGGCATCCTGACCCTTTGCATTTGCTATATCTTCATCCTTTACCACAGCCACTAGATGATCATCCTCTTCAAAAACTATCAGAGGATCCACGGGAGCCAGAACATTTGCAGCGAATCTCAAAAGATTGTTGCTCCATCTTACAACATCTATTTTTTCACCAGAAAGCTGTTTTACAAGGGTCTGAATTCTTTTTCCCTTTACTCCTATACATGCACCCACGGGATCCACCTTGGGATTCTTTGATCTTACAGCTACTTTTGCTCTCTTGCCAGGTATTCTAGCTACTGCTTTGACCTCCACTGTTCCATCCACAACCTCTGGAACCTCTTCTTCTACAAGCCGTCGCAGAAAGTCAGGATGGGTTCGAGATAGAACGACCTGCTGGAATCTACGAGACTCATCTACCTTTAAAATAAGTGCTTTAAGGTCTCCACCCTGTTTGTACTTTTCACCAGGAATCTGTTCTTCAGGTGGGAGTATTGCCTCTGCGTTGCCTAAACTTACGTATACTCCGGTTTTGTCAACTTTCTGGATTGTACCTTTAATTATCTCCCCTATTCTCTGGGAGAAATCTTTGTAGATGTATTGCTTTTCGGCCTCTCTGATCCTCTGGAGGAAAAGATTCTGAATCTTATACACTGTTCCTCTTCCGAAGAAATTGAGATCAACAGGAACCTTCACCTTCGCGCCTATATATATGTCCGGATTATACTTCTTGGCCTCTTCCACAGAAATATCTCTATCCGGATCCTCAACATCTTTCTTCACTTCCTTCTCCACGGTGATCTGAACAATCCCTCGCTTGGGTTCTATTTCCACTTCCACAGGATAATCCTGTCCCTTCTTCTTTTTTATAGAATAAATAATAGAATCCTTGAGTGTCGAGATTACAAACTCCCTTGTAATCCCTTTACGGGTTCTTACTATTTGTTTTATAAGTTCATCTATTTCAAAATTTGCCATTTCCTACACCTCGTTTAGCTTAATTTTCTGAATTTTTTCTCTATCAATTTTTTTCCCATCTTCCATAACTAAAAATTTTTCATCTAAATTCTTAAGCTTTCCTTTAATCTCACCTTCCGCAGTATACACAATAATCTTTTTACCTATTGCCCATTTAATCTCTCTATCCTTTTTCAAAACCCTGTCAAGACCCGGTGAAGTTACTTCAAGAACATAAGGTCCCGGTATAAAATCTTCTGCATCCAGAAGGAGTGATAGCTCTCTGGATACACGCTCACAGTCGTCAAGAGTAACACCACCATTTACTCTATCTATGGCTATTTGCAATATTTTTCTTCCCCCAATACCTTTAAACTCCACATCCACCAGAATAAGACCACTCAAGTCCAGTAATTCAGAAATTAACTCTTCCACTTTCTTTTCTATATATTCTTTTTCTTCCATGAATTTTTCTCCTCTTCTATCAATTCCTTTAATTTAGCAACCAGGTCCCCTCTATCTACATCGAAACTCTCTCCGGATTTTCTGATCTGAACCTCCACCCTGTTTTCTTTCAATTTTCTCTCTCCAACTACAACTTTAAATGGATAACCTACAAGCTCAGAATCTTTGAATTTAAATCCGGCTGTTTCATTTCTGTCATCCCACATGACATCTATCCCATTATTCTTGAGTTCGTTATAAATCTTTTCCGTTTTATCACCGGTTTTCTGTGGATTGATTTCCACTATGGATACCTCATAGGGGCTTATTGCCACAGGCCATATTATCCCTTTCTCGTCATGATAAAGCTCCACTGCAGCAGCCATTATCCTACCAATACCGATACCGTAACTTCCCATAACAATAGGTCTTAGTTTACCGTCTTTATCGGTGTAATAAGCTTCCAAAGATTCAGAATATTTAGTCCCAAGCTGGAAAATGTGTCCTATCTCGATAGCTTTCCTCTCCGCCAGCGGGTGTCCACATTTCGGGCAGTAATCACCCTCCTTTACAGCTCTTAGATCGTAAAATGCTTCAATATCTAAATCTTCCATATTAACACCCACTATGTGGTAATCACTCTTATTGGCTCCAATTACAAAATTCTTTATGGTTCTGATTGTTTCATCAGCGATTATTCGCTTTACATCAATTCCTATGGGGCCAAGAAAGCCAGGCTCCACTCCAAACCTTTCTTCTATATATTCGTGAGAAGCAAGGTGGACCTTTGGACCCAGTATCTTTGCCAGTTTAGCTTCATTTATTTCATAATCACCTCTTATAAGCACAAGAACAGACTCATCTTCTATATGATACATCAAACTCTTCACAATAAGAGAAGGCGAAATACCCAGAAAATCACTGACTTCCTCAACACTTCTCACACCCGGAGTGTGGACTTTTTCTTTTTTCTCAAATTTTCCCTCAATTTTCTCAATTCTTGGCATTCCCTTTGCAACTTCCAGATTTGCGCTGTATCCACATTTTTCACAGGTGAATAAAAAATCCTCACCTGCATCAGCTATTACCATAAATTCTTCAGATTTCCTTCCACCCATCAGACCCGTCGAGGCTTTAACTCCAATAAATTCAAGACCTGAACGCATAAATATCCTGGTATAAGCTTCTCTGTGTTTCTCGTAATTCTGTTCAAGTCCCTCCCAATCCGCATCAAAAGTATAGGAATCTTTCATTAGAAATTCCCTTACTCTCAAAATCCCTGCCCTTGGGCGGGGCTCATCCCTGAATTTGGTTTGTATTTGATACCAAATCTGGGGCAAATCTCTGTAAGATCTTATATGTTCCTTGGCAAGAAGTGTCATAATTTCTTCATGTGTGGGTGCAAGAGCGATATCTCTTTTTTTTCTGTCTTTAAGTCTGAACATATCGCTTCCAAAATCTTCCCATCTACCAGATTTTTTCCATACATCGCCAGACGTAAGGGCTGGCATCAACATCTCCTGTGCACCGATACGATCCATTTCCTCACGCACAATTTTCATAATCTTGAGCATTACCTTCCAGCCCAAAGGTAAGAAAATATATACACCACTCTGATGCTGTTTTACAAAACCTCCACGTAAAAGAAGCCTGTGTGAAGCATTTTCAGCTTCCTTTGGATCTTCCTTTAAAGTAGGTATAAACGCCTTATTCCATCTCATAGTTTAGTATTTTAAAGGAAACCCTCCTTATTATCAATTGAGCGATGTTTCAAAAGATTCTGTATTAATTAATTATCTTCTGGGGTAATCTGCCTGTTGCCTTTTTTCTGTTTTTCCTTGAGCAGTAAGGCGTCAACTTTATGAAATAGGTCCTTAGCCTTTAATCGACTGCCCGGCGTATAAGTGACACTTGCAAAGGAAACATCTATAACAATTTTCTGATCTTTGTGCACTACCGGATTATTTTTCAGTTCCCTTTCAAGTCTTCTTGCAATTTCCAGTGCTTCCTCCTCACTGGCTCCCGGAAGAATCACAACAAATTCATCTCCGCCCCACCTTGCTGCAAGATCAGATTTACGCAGGATCTTTTTGATGCATTTTGCAAACTGCTGTAATGCTTTATCACCTACAAGATGTCCAAATACGTCGTTTATATATTTAAAATTATCAAGATCAAACATAACCAGGCTGAATATGTCCCCATATCGATCAGAACGCTTTATTTCCTCTTTCAGGCGATTCTCAAAATATCTCCTTGTGTACAGTCCTGTTAAACCATCCACGATTGATTCTTTATATAGTATGGCATTATTTAAACTTTTAGATATTATCTCTATCAGATTATTCGCCAGTATCATTTCTTCTTTGCTTATTGGAGAAGGAATATCCACAAGAATTTCTGCATAAAAGGCACCTCCGCTTTTTACTTCAAGGGCAAGGGTATAGGAGAGTTTTTTTACTTCCTCCTTTGTAAGGGATGCGAAATTAACTCCATCATACATAATAGCCTTTCTTAAACAGGGAAGTTTCCTCATGAGAATAAAAATCACCTTTTTGGCTCTTGTAAATCTGAGTGTTTCTTCAAGGATCTTTTTTACAAGGACACCAGGACTCAGAATACCCCCCAGAGCCCGGGCAATTTTATTCAATTCACTTTCTTTTTTAATGCGTCTCGCCAGTTTAACCTGAAAATCAGACATGGATTTCCCCATGTAAGAGAGTAACAATATGGCTATGAGCAAAGGAGACAATGAAGAAAGTCCATAATCAGAGTACAGAAAGGCCATACTAATACCCAGAGGGTAAATACACATTTCTAAAATATCACTTAAAAGTGCCTCTTCCAGAATATATTTCTTGATATCTTCCCCTTCTATCAGGGATTTTAACATAAAGATTATTTCGTTGGTCAGGATAATGGCAAAAATAGAAGCAACATAAGCATATTTCGCAGGATATAAGCTTATATATGTTAACCCTCCTATGAGAAATATAATTCCATAAAGGCCCGCATTAAATGCCCCACTCTGCAACACACTCACAATACTGATCTTTTCCTTAAAATGGAAATAAATGGCTTTAAATATCCACACGCTCAGGATTACAATCATAGCTGTAAAGCTACCAGTATATGGACCAAAGACCAGAGTTAAGAAGTAAAATATCGCAATTTCAAAGGAAACTATAGTATTCTTAACCTGAACATATAAGACAGCAGCCACAGCGGCTACTATAAAAAATGCTGTATAATCAAGAACTGGCGGGAAGGGTGGTTTCTTCAAAATTACATATAACAAAGGGATCACAATACCCACCAGAGCTATAGTCATTGCATAAATAGTAAAAATTTTTTCCCTTTTCATCAATTAAAAAGTAATGTATTTTTTGGAAAATTGCAAGGTTTTTCCGTTTTTAAGTGTCAACCAGTATAATTGAACATAAATGAAAATAAGACAACCTGATGTATTGTATGGAGAATTCTGCCCCGTGTGTAGAGGTGATTTTGGTCCGTTTGAAATTGACAAAAGGCTTTGTCGGTGCCAGAAACAACCTTTTTTACCACCTCACCTGGAAGAAGAATTAAAAAACTGGATAACCTCTTCATAAAACTTCTGGGGTCATCCATGAGAAACCTTCAAAGGCTATGGGCTCTGAGGGTATTGAATTACATTAGTTTCCCCATAACTGCGCCTACAGGTACAGGGAAAACGGTTTTTGGCTTAATCATATCACTCTATTTAGCAGAATATAAAAAGAAAAAAAGCTATCTGATTTTCCCCACATCAATACTGGTTAAGGAAAATCACGAGAGATTGATAAATTTCTTAAAGAAGGCTGGATTCGATCTCAGAATCATTGCATATCATGGAGACATTAATGAAAAAGAGAAGGAGACCCTGAAACAGAAAATTACAGATTTTGAGTACAATATTCTGATTACCACAAACCAATTCATATCAAAAAATTTTAACCTTTTAAGAGGCAAAAGGTTTGATTATATTTTTGTGGATGATGTCGATGCACTTCTCAAAGCTTCAAAAAATGTGGAAAAAGTATTATCCCTATAGAATATCCATTAAAAAGGAGCTTCCTGAAGGTAAACATGAAGCAAAAGTAGAAATACGGGAAAGGCCTATAGCATATTCCTTACAGAAAGGCAGAAATTGTAAGGCTCATGAAGGAAAGAGGTATACCGAGTACCTACTCCACTATAATTTCCCGACTGCTGGAGAGACAATACGTCAAAAAGGTGGGTTCAAGGCTTCTCTCCATGGAAAGAGGTGAAACAGTCCATTCACTCCTCAGTAAATATTTTGGGGAATACATTTCAGAAGAGGTCACTTACAAACTTGAAGAGATGCTGGATAAAATAGAAGATAAAGAAATGGATTTCGGAGACGCACTGAAAAAGCTTCATGATGAAATAGAAGAGGTGATGGCAAGGAAGGAGAGAATATTGAGGGAATCCCCTTAGGGAAAAAGCGTGAAGCGGAAAGCGGGAAGCGTGCAGCGGAAAGGGGATATTCTTTTTGTCATTCTGAGCGTGAGCGAAGAATCTCAAAATATCGTAAAGCGGAAAGCGTGAAGCGGAAAGTGGATGATAACATTTCTCCCAGTTGGAAATCTGAAGGATTCTGCGAAGCAGAGAGGGAATTATATTCCATTCCCGTCTACCGTCTACCGTCTACCGTTTACCGCCTACCGAATTCTCTCTTCCGTCTACCGTCTCCCGTCTACCGATTTCCTTGTCATTCCGAGCGTTAGCGAAGAATCTCTAAATTCGTGCAGCGTGTAGCGGACAGCGTAAAGCGGGAAATCGTGAAGCGGACAGCGGGCAGCCTACAGCGGTTTCCCTTTGTGTCATTCTGAGCCGAAGGCGAAGAATCTCATTTTTAGTGCAGCGGATTTCTTATTTGTCACTCTGAGCGAAGCGAAGAGTCTCTTTTTAAT
>Ga0190349_1000073_pt1 | contig 36074 bp, 25 predicted proteins | sample 48721378_MG_FD_179798 | JGI IMG/M metagenome (GOLD analysis project Ga0190349, IMG submission 179798) | Hydrothermal vent microbial mat bacterial communities from Southern Trench, Guaymas Basin, Mexico - 4872-13-7-8_MG | ecosystem: Environmental > Aquatic > Marine > Hydrothermal vents >...
ATTATATTCCCAGTTGGAATCGGGTAGGGGCTTCATGATAATCTTATGGTCATACCAGGTTTTAAGGTCAGAAGAGTAGGCTATCCAGATATCCGGTTCTCTGCGGTGGAACATTACATATTTGTCTTTGACTTTTTCGGGGAAGAGGGAGGCATCTTTGTTGGGTTCATCAAGGACCACTCCCTGTCTTTCCCAGGCAATAAGGTTTTTGGAAGTTGCCAGACAAATTCTGAAGTCTTCCGGAAATCTACCCCCATACCCAGTATACATCATATAAAAGATATCACCTATTTTAACTATTCGGGGGTCTTCCAGGCCCCGGGCTTCTTGTTCTGTATCATTGGATAGGATTGGTTCTTCTAAGCGGTTGAAGTGAATACCATCTTTGCTTACTGCATAACCGAGACGATTAATATAGTCTCCTTCTTTACCATGGGGGGCAATATCGGTAGCTCGGTAGATCATATGCACCAAACCATTATCATATATGGCGGCACAGTTAAATACGGCAGTTGCTTCCCAGGGATGTTCTTTTTTAGGTAATAGGATGGGTTGGTCTGATAGTCTTTTTAGTTTTATCATAAAATTACCTCTCTCAATTTTTGATCATCTTTAATATCTTTTATCATATCTTTCCATAATAAGCGAAACTTAAAATATTCCGGAACTAACTTTTTAGCCCTTTTTTTGGCATAATTTATAAAATCTCGAGCTTCCTTTCCAGGTTCTATTTCAGCTATATTTTTATCAGATAAAGCCTTCGCAAGTTTCTCCTCTGAATCAGAAAAAACTTTATCCTCGAAAAAGCTACCCGGATATGGCATTAATTCCTCAATATCTATATTATTTAAATTATTATATTTTTTTACTTGCTCAATTTTTTCTTTTTCATAAATAAAGCGCAAGATATCTTGTTTTAATTGGGAAATATTAATTCTATTATGGGCATGGGCATTTTTATAATCGGGTTGTAAATGGGTTATATTTAATTCTTTATCTAAAAAGAAATTAAGCCCTTCCATTTTTGCATTTATTAAATAATCAATATCTTCTCCTCTGGTATTGTAGGGGTCAAAAGATATTCTTTCTATGGTTGTTCGAGGAAATACCATATTTCCACCAAAGACCACAGGGGTTTTAACCAAACACCCCTCTGTATGGTCTAATCTATCATAGGTTAAATCCATAAGGTAAGATTTTTTGTCAAAGAGATTTTCTAATTTCTCTTGTCCCCCAACTTTTAATCTATGACTCCCTTCTCTATCTAAATAGTAGCCGGCTACTCCCGCTATAAAATCTCCTTTGTATTCTTTCCCCACATATTTGGCTGCTTTATATAAATAATTACTATCATTAATTACTTCATCATCATCAATGCCAACCACCACATCACTATTATTAATATAAGATACAATCAATTGTAAGTTCCTAATATTATTATAATTTTCCAGGTTAATCTCTTGTAAAATCTTATAATGCCCGAGTTCAAATAACCTTTCTCTCAATATCTTTAATTTGCTATAGGAAAAATGTTTTATTTCAAATTTATCCTTAAACTTATCAATAATTCCCTGAACTCTTTTCTCTACTTTTTCCGCAATCTCCACATTCGTGGAAGCTGCTATCACCAAAATATCAAAATCAGGATAATCTATCTTCTTAAAACTTTCCAATGTTCTGGCTAATGTTCCATCCAAATTAAGGGGAGTCGGATGGTCAAAAATAGATTTCTCTTCCTTATCTTTAATATCTTTAGGCCAGGTCCAATAAGTCGGTATAACTACAGTTACTTTCTGCATTTTAAATCCCCCAATAAATATTAAATTAGTCGTTAGTGAATAGTGAATGGTCGTTAGTTTCAAATACAGTTTTGCAGTTATCAGTATACAAATAAAAATTTAAAACGAAAAGTGAAAAACCATAATTCAAAACTCAAACCTTTTTCTCTCGTATTGCGCATTGCTTGTTACGGATAGGTTTTCTTTTTTTTATTCTGACTCCTGAATTCTGTCTTCTGACTTCTATTCTCTTTACGAGATACGATTCACGAGATACGAGATACGAATTAGGGCTTATATATTATTTAGAGTTCTTTTAAAGAAATGATATCACATAGCCTTGCAGAGGCTATCCCTATTACTTGATCTCCTCCACCATAATACATCATAAGTTCATCAGTATCATTAATTATTTGATCTGAATCTTTATTTTTAGGGACAATCCCATTGGTAAATACTACATTAGGAGCCCAACCATAAAATTCATAATCCTTTTCCGGTACAAATATTGGTTCAGGAGAACGGTATATTACTTTTGTTGGATCACTCAAATCTAATAATGCTACACCTATCATATAACTCCTTCTCCCCTTATTAATTCCAACTCCATGATAAATCAATAACCATCCATATCTACTCTTTAAAACCTGTGCCCCAGCTCCTACCCGTTCAGAATCCCACATTCCAGGCCGGGTTTTAATAATTTCTACAAAACTGTTTTTCCAGGGTGGTTCCAGAGTTTCAGAAAAACTAATGGCGATATTTCGTATTTTTCCCCGTATTGGCCTTCTTAATAATACATATTTTCCATCTATTTTTTCAGGGAATAACACTGCATTTCGATCGTATACATTAGAAAATAAAGGACCATATTTTATCCATTTTTTCTTAATTTCTGATTTTGGATTATGGGGGATATTAATAAAATCTTGTATTTTAATCGACGCCATTGCTATCTGAAGTACATCGCTATAGGCACTATAAGTCATATAGATCCTATCGCCAATTAAGGTTAGTCTTGGGTCTTCACACCCCCCTTTCTCTCGATCTCGATTTTTTAATACCTCTGTTTCATCAAGTTCATATTCAGTATCTGGAGTAAATATAGGATAATTCAATCTTCCATCTATATTAATACCATCTCTACTCCAGGCAAGACCTAAACGAGAAATATTATCATTTCCTAAGGTCCGATATATAATATAGGTTACACCATTTATCCGAATTGCAGCAGGATTATAAACTAACTTAGCTTCCCAATAATTCTCTGGAATTGGTTTTAGAATAGGATTACCTTCATACCTTTTTAATATTCCGACTTTTTTAAAAATAATATTTAGCGGTTGATTAAATAGTTTCTTACGAAACTGATAACTTGATCCATTTATATAAAAAACCTCAAAATTTGAAAACTCTAATAATTTGTTAAAGGTTATTTCTCTGCCATCAATATTAAATATTTTATTACTGATTATTTCACCTATACTCGAACATACCCTGAATTTTCTAATTATTCCTTTATCTAAAATTATCAAATCTGTTAGAAATTGTTCTTTCTCGGCCTTTACTTTTTCTTCATCTAATTGTTCTACTAAAAAAAGCATGCTTTTTGATTTTGCTTCAATTTCCTGTATTATGCAATCAATTACTATAGCGCTTTTTTCTATTTTCCCTTTTAAAATCTTTGTTTTCCCTAATATTGCAGCACCTTTCTCTACCTGGACATTTTCTCCTAACTCAACTTCTTTCCCCCAAAGAATCCCATCTTTTAACTCTATCCTTAAACTATTCCTTAGTACTGTGTTTTTAAATAATTTTTCTATTTCTTTACGTAATTCTTGAGTTCGATCATAATCTGACTTTTTCTTCATGAATTTTGACAAATTTAACTGATCCATATTATTTGTTATCCTTTCAACCCCGCTGTTTTTACCCCTTCGATGAAATATTTTTGTGCTAATACAAAGACTATTACTATAGGTAAAATGGACATCGCTGATGCTGCCATCATTAGTGGCCATTGGGTTAGTCCTTCTCGGAAACCCTTAAAACCAGCGATACCAAGAGCAAGGACTTTCATATTGTCTGTGTTTGTTACAATAAGTGGGTAAGTAAAATCGTTCCAGGCTGAGCCAAAGGTAAATATTGCCATTGCTGCCAGCGCTGGCTTTACCAATGGTAGCATTACACTCCAAAATATTCTAAATGGACTTGCCCCATCTATAATAGCCGCCTCTTCTAATTCCTTAGGTATGGTAAGGAAAAACTGTTTTAACAAAAATACACTAAAGGCTCCACCGAACGCTCCCAGTGCATGAGGAATAATCAGAACCTGATAGGTATTAATCCAATGCAAATTTTTCATTAGTATAAAGACTGGTACCATAAGAACTTCAAAAGGCAGCATCAAGGAGCTAAGCAAGATGAAAAACAAAATATCCCTACCGGGAAACTTTAATCGGGCAAATGCATAAGCAGCCAGCGTACATGCAATGAACATGCCAGCCATCCTTCCTGTAGTTACCAATATAGTATTCAAATAATATTTAGCAAAATTTAATAATTCAAAAACTTTTTTATAATTTTCCCAATGAATAGGCTCTGGTATCCATTTTGGAGGAATAATAAAAACCTGATTAATATCTTTAAGTGAAGTTGATACCATCCATAAAAATGGCATAAGCATGCCGATTGCACCGGCAATAATTAAAATGTAAGAAATAATTAACCAAATTAGCCCTTTTCTTTTACAAAAGATTAAAATTTTATTCATAAAACACCCACTTCTTCTGAAGTTCTTTTTGAAGATAAGTAGCCAGGATTAAAATAACCAATAATAATACAGCTTGTGCACAGGCATAACCCATATGAAACCACTCAAAGGCATTCTTGTACACGTAGTAAACAATAGTGGTTGTTGCTTCTTGTGGTCCACCTTCAGTCATTATGTAAGCTTGCTGAAATATTTGAAATGAATGTATCATCGTAGTTATAATGATGAAAAATGTAGCAGGAGAGAGGAGTGGTAGAGTAACATGTCTGAACTTATGCCACCAATTCGCACCATCGATATCTGCTACTTCATAGTAAACTCCGGGAATACCCTGAAGTCCAGCGAGAAATATTACCATATTGAATCCTGTCCCCTTCCAAATACTCATTAGAATAAGACCGGGCATAGCACAACGTGGATCAAGAAGCCAATTCACGGAAGGTAATCCTATAAGTCCGATAAAATAATTAACGAGTCCATGATTTGTACTTAATAACCATTTCCATAACATAGAAACGGCTACCATCATACTTATTACAGGAAGGTAGTATATTGCCCGGAAGAAATTACGTCCCTTTAGAAATTTTTGGTTTAAGAATAGAGCAAGGATTAAAGCCAGGGGAACTCCTATAGTTAAAATCCCCAATGTATAATAAATAGTATTCCACACTGCTTTAATGAAATGTTTATCATTAAACATCTTTATATAATTTGCAGTTCCAACCCATTCCTGGGATCCAAAACCACTCCATTTCGTGAAACTCATTAATATACCACTTAGCATTGGGTAGAGCATAAAAAGAAAGAACCCTAACATCGCTGGAAAGATAAAAAGATACCCCCAAAACCACTGTTGATGTTTAGAAGATAATTTTATTTCTCTCATCTGACCGTCTTTAACCTTTCTTTCATTTATTTATATTATGAATTCACTTGAATACAAAATCAAAATTTTATAAAAATGGGAAGGGGGATGCCCCCTCCCCATTAAAAAATAGTTATTTTTACTATTCTCCCATTAGACGATCAATCTCCTCTTGTGCCCCTTTAAGAGCTTCAACAGCAGTCTTATCTCCCATCCATACTGGTTCCAATGCCCGATTTATCGCTGTCCAGATCTCACCCCAGTGATTAAACACAAGCATCGTTTCGTAATAAGGCATCAAATGTACAGTATTGTGAATTCCTCTTTCCGGAAGTACTTCTGCAAACTCAGAAGAATAGGCAATGGATCTCCTTATGGGAATAGCATGGCCAGCTGCAGCCATTAACTCTTGCCCCTTTTTACCGGTTAAGAAACTTGCGAGTTTATAGGCATCATCAGGATTTTTACTATCTTTAGCCACGCAATAAGCCACCAGATCTACCCAGGTGTACATCTCCTTATTATATGGCAAAGGAGCAATATCCCATTCAAAATCCAAATCCTTATATGCCATAGCCTTCCATCTTCCACAGATGTACATCGCTGCTTTCTCATGAGCAAATCTGTCTGATGGTCCCTGGTCTGCCTGTTCGGTCATATCGGGAGCTACATCATGTTTCAGCCAGAGATCAGCATTAAACTGAATTGCCTCGGCAAACTCAGGAGTATCTACAACAACTTTGTTAACTCCTTGAACCCAATTCGCGCCTCCCTGAGGTGGGAAGACTTTCCATCTCCCTGCATCTAAAGCAACTCCGTGAACACCACCTTTGGTAAGTTTCTTAGCTGTATCCAGAAAATCCTGCCAGCTCCATTGTCCATAACCGAACATTTCATTGGGAGTGGGCAATCCTGCTTTCTTAAACATTGTTTTATTGTAGTACAATACATATGTGCTCCAATCTTTGGGAATCCCAAATATCTCTTTTGTATTCCGATCTTTGAAAGCAGCAAGTAGTCCGGGGAAGAAGTCTAATTCATTAAAATTGGGGTCAGCATTTATGTAGGATTGAAGATTCAAAATAGCACCCTTTTCATGATAATTAACAAATTCAGGAAATCCCATATAAAATACGTCCGGTGGTGTACCTGCAGCCATCATGCTCATCAATTTGGGCCAGTAATCTGCGGGTCGGATTATTTCAACTTTTATATCAGGATATTCTTCATTGAAGGCAGCTAAATATCCTTTCATCTCTTTTTCCTCGATTGCTCCTCCCCACATCATAAGAGATACTTTACCAGCATAGACACTTACTGCATTCATTAGAAATATCGTAAGAACAATTAACATTACAAACACTAAGAACTTCCTTTTCATTTTACTTTAGCCTCCATTTTCTAAAATTTTTAATTTAAGTCAAAACTCACTAAACCCAGATAGATTATGAATTTATTCTATCACCCCCCTCTCTTCCTTTGGTGATTTTCACTTTCTCGATGCTACTTCTAATTTAATCTTGTTCCTTCATTTGCGGTGTTATAATCTTCTTTTTTTATATAATTTATATTTTTTCTCTTTTCTTTGAATTCTTTTATTTTAATATCATTTTGTTTTAATCTAATTTTTTAACACTCTTTCTAAATATCATTTTAGGAATTAAGGTTATGTGTACCTTATCATTTTTGCTCTTAACCTTAATTTCAAAATTAAATTTCATCTTTAGAAATTCTTCTAAATAACCCAACTCTTTTAATATTATTCTTGCTCCTAAAACACCCATATCGTATACAGGTTGGGAAAATGTAGTTAAGTCAAGATATTCAGCTAAGGGTTTATTATCAAAACCAACCAATGAAACATCATTTGGTACATTCAGACCAGCTTCTTTTAAGGCTTTTTCTGCTCCTGCAGCTTGATAATCACTAACAGCAAAAATAGCAGTTAACGAATTAGTTCCTTCTTGGTATAAAAATTTTTTTGTTGCTTTATAGCCAGCTTTGAAGGTAAAATGATCTATAGAAATAAATCTATTATCTAATGCAATTCCTTTCTCTTGGTAAAACTTTTTAACACCTAATAATCTTTCATAACCTGAGGTAGTGGATTGAACTCCCATAATGTGACCAATAAATCTATGGCCTTGTTGATAAAGGTAATTAACCGCATTATAAGCAGCGGAAACGTTATCAATATAAACAGAGGATAAATTATTCCTTTGTGAATCGATTAATACAACAGGATAATCTTTAGGAATTAAATCAAGTTGTAATTTAGATTCCGGCAATAAACTAATAATTATACATCCGTCAGTTTTGCTTTGAATGGAGTAATTCTTAATTTTTTTACTAATTGTTTTCACTTCTTGAGTTTTGTCAAGACAGTTTAATATTACATCAAAACCAAATTTTTTTAACTCACTTTGAATACCTCTAACCACATTCATTCTAAAACCTGTAAAACCATGTAATAAATATACCGTTATTGTATTTGTTTTTTTAGAAGAAAGACTCCTGGCTATAGCATGAGGTTGATAATTTAATTCTTTGATAACTTCAATTACTCTCTCCTTGGTCGCGGAACTTACATGCTCTTTTTTATTTAAAACCCTGGATACTGTACCCACTCCAACTCCAGCTTTTTTTGCTACCTCTTTAATCTTTATCCTTCCGATGTTTCTCACCCCTTTCAAACTTATTATTTTTTAATCGATCCTAAATTATAGAAAAATTCCCTTTATCATCAAGGTTCCTTAAAATTTCGATTCTACAAAACAGGATTTTGCTAAAATCTATTATCTATTATTGGAATCGATTCCAATTTATCTTAAATAAAAAGGTATTTTTAATATATTAACATAGTACTAAATAAATTGCAAATTATAATTTGTATTGTGTATTGCGTATCGAGTATTGCGTGGAGAAAAGATGGGAAAACAAAAGTAATAACCATTCTTTTCTTTCTTAAAGTAGCATACTAAAGTTCAAACTAACCAGGAGAGACGTCTGTCCTACGGATTGAAGAATTGAATGTTTGGTATCCTAATAAATTTTATACTAACTATTATAAAATCTTCAACCACATAATTTGATATGGCTTTAGAGATATTTTTTCTATATCTACTATTTTCTCGGAGATTATATCAAAATATTCTTTTTTACTTAAATCGTATTGATTTTTTGTAAAACGAAATTTTTGTATATTGTCTGTGACATTATGTAAGACAATTATTTTTTCTTTACCATCCGGAGAAGTCCGTAACAAAGAAAATATTTCTTTCTTTAAAAATAATACTTCCTGTTTTCCATTGGGATGGAAGGCTTTCTCAGATTTTCTTTTATGAATTAATTTCCTAAACTCTGTAAATATTTTACATTCTCTGGAATTCGAATTTGCTAAATCTTCTTTCAATTTATCATATTGAAATTTTTTTCGATTAATAGTTCTTTTCTGACCCGTTTCCTTTACTCCTTCCAGATAATTTTCCGTTCCGAACAGGCTGTGGATATAGATTCCCGGAACACCCAATAAAGATAATATTATTGCCTGGGAAGCTATAAATCTCTTTATATTTAATTCTTCGCTGTTTTTGGAATCGGCGACAGCACTATAATAGGTAGTATTCATTTCGTATGGTTCTTTACTTCCATCTTTTGTAGTTTTATAAGATATAAATCCTCCTCTTTCTTTTATATTATCTGCAATATCGGTTATTTCCCGGCCGGTTAAAATAGCTTTAACCGGAACAACCCCCAGACCATCATGGGTAGCAAGTACATTAAAGAAAGCTATTTTATCAGAAACATTCTTGACGCCGGAAGCCCATTCAAGAAGACGGGAGACATCACCGGTGTAGAAGGTATGTAATACTAATAAGGGGAGGGCAAATTGATATACCAATTGGACTTCATTATAGCCAGTGCCAAAATAACTGATATTCTCTTTGTGTGGTACGTTTGTCTGGGTAAGCAATAATGTATCAGGAAATATTTCATCAAGAATAGCTCTGATTAATTGAATTATAATGTGTGTCTCCTTTAAATTAATACAGCTTGTTCCTAATTTTTTCCAGATATGACCGATGGCATCCATGCGGATAATCCTGGCTCTTTTGCTGGCATAAAATAATATTACATCGATGATCTCCAGTAGTACATTTTCATTGGCAAAATTAATGTCTATCTGATCCGGGCTATAAGTCGTCCAGAGATAAATATCTTCCCCTTTTCTTTTAAATTTTGTTAATAACGGGTGGGTTCTTGCCCTGGTAACCGAAGATAAATCGACATCTTTATCAACACTAATAAAATAGTCATCATATTTGGGGTTGCCTTTTAGATATTCTTTAAACCATATGCTTTCAGCGGAAATATGATTGGCAACCAGGTCAAACATTAAGTTGAATTTTTGACCTATATCCTCAATATCTTTCCAGCCCCCTAGGGACGGATTAACTTTTTTATAATCTATAACCGAAAATCCGTCATCAGAAGAGTAAGGATAAAATGGTAGTATATGAATAATATTTATTGTTTGGTCAAGATAATCATCGGCAAATTTTAATAAGGATTGCAGGGGATTTTTGTTAGCTGCTTGAATATTATCTCCGTAGGTAATTAAGACCACATCTTTTTCATTTAAAAATGTCTTTTTCTTATTTTGAAAAGAAATATTTTTGGAAAATTTCTTAAGCAATTTTTCAATTTCAATAATTATTTTTTTGCTTCTTTTTTCTCCATAAATAAAGGTTAGTTTTTCTTCAATTATTTCTCGATTTTTTTTTGATATTGACACACTACAAAACTTCTCCGACATATTTTCTTAGAATAAATATAATATGATTGTAACCCAAAAAGTAAACAAAATGGTAATGTAGGGGCACGATGCATCGTGCCCACAGGAGAAATTAGGTAATAATATAGCGAGGGCACAATTCATTGTGCCCCTACAACATAATTATAACCAAAAAGTCATAATTTGCTATAAAGTTATCTGCAACATACCATATATATAACCTGTTGAAAATATTCTTGGCTTTTTGGGAAATAAACACAATATTTAATAAAATTCCTATTTTAAGTAGAGTCTCTGATAATTAATTTTGGCTGAAAAATAACTCTTTGGGGTGTATAACTCTCAGGGTCTTTCAAATGTTGATTCAAAACATTTATCGCCCCTTCTGCCATCTTTCTTACAGACTGACTAATCGTGGTCAGGGCGGGGTAATAGTACTCTGATAGCGGAATATTATCAATTCCAAGTACTGCAATGTCCTGGGGTATTTTTAGTCCTTTTTCCTGAATAGCATGATAAACCCCTATTGCCCTCTGGTCACCGGAGATAAAAAGGGCATCAGGAGCTTCTTCTTCTAAAATATTCTTCATCTTTTCATAAGCTGCTTTGGGATTCATAATTCCATAATCAATATGTATTGATTCACTCTTAATATGATAATCATTGCAAGCTTGAATAAATCCTTTTGCTCTATCCTGATTTACCGTGAAATTTTCATCCCCCAGAAATAATCTAATAGACTTACTCCCTCTTTTAATAAGATGTTCTGCCCCCAAATAACCCGCTTTAACATTATCAAGATTAACAAAAGAGGTAGATTCATAAACATTATCCCTGCCCACAATAACAAAGGGGATATCCCTTCCCACAAGATAGTCAATCCGGCGATCAATTTCCCGGGTATCAAAAATTATAGCACCGTCTGCAAAGCCATTTTTTAGCAAGTAGAAACCATCATGTTTATTTTCTTCAACTTTGGAAGCTGAAGACTTTGAAACTATTAATTTATACCCTAATCTATTGGCTTCACTATCTAAAAATCGGATAAAGACATTGTGGAAATTTCCTATATAATTTGCCGCATTTTTTTCTACAAAGACCATCAAGATCCCGGTTGTTTTTTTTCTAAGTGACCTGGCAATTAGATTAACCTGGTACCCGGTTGATTTTATGATTTTTAATATTTTATCTCTTGTTTCTTTCTTTACTTTTTCTTCTTCATTTACAACTCTGGAAACCGTCCGAGGAGAAACTTTGGCGATTTTTGCGATATCTTTAATAGTATATTCTTTTATTTTAAATCACCTCCGTAAATTATTATACAATACTTTTTAGTTTCTTTTCCAGGCTTTCAAGGGAAAGAAATTCACTTCCCAATCGAAAATTTTCTTCGACCATCTTTTTTCTGTAATCTTTATCTATAAGTAATTTTATACATTCTCCGGCAGCCCGCTTTATTACTCCTTCGCTCACCTTTGCCAGACCGTATTTATCAAGCTCATGTTTATCTCCTAAAGAAATGACCTTAAATCCCTTTTCTTTGATGTTTTCTTTATAAACATCATACTCAAATACTAACATTGGTTTTTTGGCAAATAAACCTTCTAAAAACTGATTTCCCCATCCCTCCTGAATGCTCGGATAGGTTATTATATCTGCAAAAACATAGGTATCCCATAAAGAATATATCTTATCATTATTTTTCACACACCTTGAATGTTCAACCAGATTGTTGACAAACAGCAATTCTACATTACTTTCTTTGGCCCTGATTTTAAGCCTCTCCACATAATCATCTGCAGTCTCTACCATCCCCGCTAAAACGAGTATAATCCTGCTATCCCCTTTAAAACTTTGTCCATTATATAATACTGCTTTTTCAAGTATTTTCCTGTTCTCCTTTTTCTGCATCTCTCCAACCACATCTATAGCCAGTTCGATTGCTTTTCTATTTGTTACCCTGGTTGCTTGCAGCATAAGAATATCATTATCTTTAATGTCTAATTTTTCTCTAAAATCTTTATTATAATCATCAACATTCCACAGTTTCTCATCAAAATCAAATACATTAGGTATAACAACAGAATCCAGATTTCTCCTCGCTTTTAATTCTTTTTGAACAATACTGTTAATTACAACATGTGAGATCAAATCATCTTTCGGGGGATAGTATTCCTCCAGAGCCTTGTGAACAAAATTACATGTCGGATGAGAAAAACTTTTCCTTTCCCAGTAAAAATCATGGTGGTGTCCGATACATCTAATACCTAATTCTTTAATGACATTAGTAAACGCCATAGCAGTAGGTATGCTTCTGCCGATGGATAAAATATTATTGGGAATAATCAAATCTATCTTATTTTCTATCAAGATTTTTTTCAAGGCTTTTTCAATTTTAAAAGCTTGTTTTCTTATGGCTCTTATTAATTCGTCCTCATCCTGATAGTCTTCTAATTTTAAATAGGCATTCCTTTCAATTTTCAAATCTTCTTTAAATCTATAATGCATTTCCGGTATAACATAACCATCAGATGTGCCTGTGCTGCCGGCAATGAAGTATACTTTATGCCCCATATTTTCTAAAACTTTTTTCCATTTATCCATCTCCAGGGAAACTCCGTCAGTTTCGCCAACCCGATAATGACATAATGCTATATTCATGCTATCCTTCCTTTGTAGAATAATTTTAGATCTCCTTATATCCCCTCATGACTTTCATAATCAAAAAACAATATTTTTTCCTGCTTAAAATTAATAAAAAATGTGTCCCCGGATTTAATCTTTGTTTCACCCGAAATAACTAATTTTATTATTTTATTATTAATTTTGAAAACAATTACCTGGTGAGACCCTTGAGGCTCAACCAATAAACATTTTACTGGCATGATGGCATTCTTTTCGTCAGCGACCATTATATTTTCAGGCCTGACACCTATTATTATTTTTTTATTTTCGTAATCTTTTAATCGGTGAGCTATTTTATCATTTAAGATAATTTTAAAATCAGGATTCACCAGATGATATTTGCCATCTTTTACGATTACGGTAACCTCTACAAAATTAGTAGGGGGCATGCCTATAAAATTAGCTACAAATATATTTTTGGAATTATGATAGACATCATCAGTTGTTCCGCTCTGAATAATCTCCCCATCCTTCATAATTACAATTCTATCAGCCAGACTCATAGCTTCAGATTGGTCATGAGTTACAAAAATTGTGGTTGCTTTTGTCTTTTTATGAATTTCCTTAAGTTCTGTTCGCATATATACTCTTAATATCGCATCGAGATTGGAGAGAGGTTCGTCCATTAAAAAAATCCTGGGTTTAACTGCAACTGCTCTTGCTACAGCAACACGCTGTCTTTGACCACCAGATAATTGATTCGGGTAACGTTCAAGATATATAGATATGTCGGTCATTTCAGCAACTTCTTTAACGGTTTTATCAATCTCTTTTTTAGACATCCCCTTTAATTTTAAAGCATAGGCTATATTTTGATAAACCGTCATATGAGGCCAGACTGCATAACTTTGAAAAATCATACTCATATTTCTCTTCCAGGGTGGTAAACTTGTTATATCGTCTTCATCTATGATAATTCTTCCCGTAGTAACCTCTTCAAGGCCGGCGATCATTCGTAAAGTTGTCGTTTTTCCACATCCTGATGGACCTAATAAAACCAGGAATTCTCCATCATGAACTTCCAAGCTTATATCTTTCACAGCTAAAACATTTTTACCAAATCTTTTGGTAATATGTTTTAATTCTAAATTAGCCATAGTTTCCTCCCGTTAATAAGTAATTTTAAGCTGTAACTCCACCCCACATTTGATTAATATATTTACGAATAAATAAGGTAAATAGCACCATCGGTAAAGCCATTAAGATTCCCCCTGCTGCTGCTAAATTTACCTGGTCAGTCGCACCAAGTACACTTTGATAGACAACAACAGCAAAAGTAGGATTAAATTGGGTTAAAATAATCGCTGAAACAGTTTCATTCCATGCTCCTATAAAAGCATACATTGCACACGCTGCTAAACCAGGTAAAGCGAGTGGTATGGTTATAGTAATAAAAGTCCTTAATTTCGTTGCTCCAAATATCTGCGCTGCTTCCTCTAATTCAACAGGGATACCCAAAAAAATACTCGCAGTAACCCAGATGGTAAGGGCAATAGTTCCTACCGAATATACTAATGACAAACCAATCGGTTTATCATAAAACCCTATCGCTGCGAGGATTATAACCATAGGCATGGCAATAGCAACAGCTGGAAAAACCCTTACAAATAAAACGCTAACTTTCAAGGCATTTTTCCCTACAAAAATATACCTGGCAAAAGCATATCCTGCCATTCCTCCGATTGACAAAGAGATAAGAATGGTAAGGCCTGCTACCTGAAGGCTTCTAATTAAGGCAGGGAAAGCATCCCGAGTTATAGCAAAAAAAGTTTTATAATTATGTAGAAGACCTTTATAGCTTTTAAAATAAACCTCATTTTGCTGATCTAATTTAGAAATATAATTTTCCAGCTTTTCTACAGAAACATCCACACTTAACTGCAATTTCATATATCTTGACATTTTTTCCATATCCCTGGTATCAATCATAGTCTGGTATTCTCTATCCTTTTTCTCGTAAATGGATAGCATATAACCCTTATCCCCTTTTTCTAATTTAAATTCAGAAGAAATTGCCGGTACTAGAGGTAGAGGAAATTGATAGGCTTCTCTTGAAGATAAAAACGACAAAGAAACCAGAAAATATAATGGCGTTAATATTATTATAATTAAACTCGTTATTAAAATATAAAAAATAGTTTTTTTGGCAAATTTAGAGAAAGTATTCTCCCACATTTTTCTCACATCACTTCCTTCTTGCCTATATCAAATGCACCTGAAACTTTTAAATAGACTACTGCCGCTATAGTTACAATTACAGAAGTTATAACCGCATAGGTCGAAGCAATTTGATAACTGTTGTCAAGCCGTGATAATTCTTCTTTATAATAGATTACCCTTTCCAGTAAAAGTGGAATTCTGTCAAATCCAAAAAGCATGACCACAATAAGCCAGATCTGAATGGCCGAAATCAATCTCAAGATAACTGCTGTTATAATGGTTGGCTTAAGCATCGGTATGGTAATCTGTTTTAAAACTATCCAGCCATTTCCTCCGAAAACATACCCAGCTTCTTTAGCTTCTTTGGATAAATTTTGTAATCCGGCAAGTAAGATTATCATCATCGATGGTATTACCTGCCAGGTATCAATAATAATAATTAACCACAAAATCGAAAATTTAGATCCGGACAAAAAGAATATCTTTTCTCCCTTAGCTAAAAAACCTAAATAATAAAGTAGACTATTCATCCAACCATGCGCAGTTAGCCCGGTTTTCCAGATTGCTGCGGCTCCAACTGCTGGAATCGCCATAGGAACCATGGCAATAAATAGGAAAATCGCTGAACCTTTAAATTTCTTATTAATCAATAAAGCCAGAGCTAAAGCGAAAAAAAACTCTATCACAATCGAGATACCCGCAATAAAGGCAGTATTCCAAAATGCTTCCCCAAAAGAAGTAGTAGTGAAAATAGTAATGTAGTTCTGCAAAGTAAAACTTCCATCTACTCCCTTAAAGCTGCTATAAATAGAGGTGATAACCGGGTTAAGCCAGAAGAAGATATAGTAAATTACCGTCGGGGCAATTAACAAATAGGGGGTCCAGTTTTTATTTATCTTCAAATTCGAAAGGTTAATTGTGTTCACTCCTTTCAATAAATTAGACGAAAAAATTATAATTTCTGTCACGCATATTACTTATCAAATAATATAACCGAGGAAATTATGTTTCCTCGGTTATATTATTTTTATGAAATGAGAAAATATCTAAAACTGATTTATCTACTTCCTCAAGGCATCTAATTTCGCTTGAGCTTCGTCTAAAAGGGCTTTATCTACAGTTCCATCGCCATTTAGGACCATCTCAACAAAGACATCATCAAATACTTTCTTAACTGCTCCCCAATCCTGATAATCTCCACCGGGAACACCAGAGACTCTACCTTTGCTTAAAACCATAACAGCCTTTGCAACTACTTCATCTTCCGGGTCATCACCTAAATAATTAAGCGCTTCTTCTACTGGAGGGATAAACCCGCCGGTACCTTTAGCAATTTTAACCTGCATATCAGGTCTGGTAATATATTCGAGGAATTTTATTGCCAGTTCTTTATGTGGGGCATTTTTCAAAATGCCATATCCACTAACTCCTGCTATACTACCGATACCTGCAGGCCCTTCCGGTACTGGAGCTACTACAAAATTAGCTGGATTCGCGCTATAGACCTGTCCGGCACGGGCACAATGCATCCAACTGAACCATGCTTCTTCCCTTTTCATAGGGGCAACACAATTATCTACATTTAATACAGCGGGGATAAAGTCATCTTTCATGGAAACCATTATTTCCCATGCTTTTATTGCTTCAGGAGTATTGATATCAGGGAAAGTCGCACCATAAGATAAAGATATTGCTCCAAATTGGTATACAAGGGATTTCATTGGAATGCCTGTTACTACAGTTTTTCCTTCGCCCTCACCTTTAGCAATAGCATTTGACCATTTTGCAAAATCTTCCCAGGTCAAATTATCCAGATCAACACCACTGGGCAAATATTTTACAGCCTTCTTATTAGCAATGGTAAGATAAACATCAGCGCCTACCGGGATAAAATACTGTTTTCCTTCAAAGTTTGTACCATATTCAAATGTTGGACTAAAATGCCGGTCGTCCCATGATTTAACATAGGATGTTAGATCTTCTACATACTCCTCCTCAATCCATTCAGGCATATTGGCAACATAGGCACAAACAATATCCATGGTGGGATGATCAGTTTTTAGTTGAAGTTCCGCTCTTTCTAATAGCTTTTTATCATCCAGGATTTGAAAATTAACTATGCAATTATTTTCTTCCTCGAAAGGTTTAATTACATACTCGATGATAAATTCCTGTTCCGCAGGAGGGCTCCATAATCTTGAAGAAAATGAAAGCACCTCTTTTTCAGCAGCCAGAACAAAAGGACTTAAAGCCATCAACAACAAAATACTAATAAATACAACCGAAAACAATCTACTCTTCATAAAATTATCCTCCTTAAATTAATATATTTTTATCAACGGCAACATTTTAATAGAATTGTGATGTACTATCTTTAAAATAATGCCATCGTTGACATTTTTAATAATAACATAGTGCCAAATAAATTGCAAATTTTTTTATCTTATAATGACTATATTTGTTTATATAATGTATATTTCCTAAAAAGCCAAAAAATGTTTCCAGTAAATTATGCATACGGGGCGTTGCAGATAATTTTATAATAAATTATGATTTTTTGGTTAGAATTATGTTGTAGGGACACAATGAATTGTGCCCTCACCATATTATTGCCCGATTTCTCCCGTGGGCACGATGCATCGTGCCCCTACCTTACTATTTTGTTACTTTTTGGGTTACTATCATAGAATAATACTTCAAAAATAATAGTTTTTATTTCCTTTGGTTTAAGCACTATTTCTACACCATCATTATAGGGTAATTCTTCCTTATAACTTTCATCCAACTTACCTAGATAAACCTTATGTATATCAAATCCTAATTTAATCTTTCCGCTGGTCTCTCTATCAGTAGGATTATAGACTCTGACTACCAATTTATCTTCAAACTCATGCTTTTTAATGGCACTAATTTCTAAATACTTACCTTCTAATTGAATAAAACTAAAGCTACCTGGTAGATTTCCCTGTTGATTTTTTAGTTGTTGGGTTAATATTTTTGTCTTGTATTGCTTTGTCTTCTGAGAAATATGGGCTTTAGCCCAAATATCCTGATGGGGTATAAGGGCATAAAAAAAGTTGTGTTCACCTAAACACTGAGCTTCCGGGGTGGCAAATGAAGGACCAGCATTTCCTTTTTTATATTTCAGATCCCCCCTGGATAACCAACCTACACAGCGGAGTAAAGTTAAAGCTATGGTATTGTTATCAGGTATTATTTCGTACTCAGGCAATCCTTTATTTAATATCGCCAGTCCATATTCCCCATTATTAATATCTATGAATCCTGAATTATGAGCAGTTTTATAAGCTTTTTCTTTCCAACCTTCACTATCAGGTAGATTAATGGGACGCTTTACTACCTCAAAATGACCCTCAGCGTAAACATAATCAGTTTTAATAGCTGTAAGAAATTCTACCTGTAAACGATGATCACAAGCTTTATTATTGAATTTTGTTTTAAACTCTATCCTCTGAACTTCACTAAATAATTTTATTTCGGATTCAATTGAACACTCTATCTGCTTGTCTTCTCGAGATTTTCTATCAGGTTTTAATCCGACTGGTAACATTAACTCCCCTGATATCTTCAAAGTAGCTTCAGAGGGACCCACATCCTGGATACTAATATTATTTAATTGACTAATTACTATCTGGTCATTCAAAGGAGGAGAATAAGTATATTCGTCTCCTGCATCTCCACCGTCCACAAACCTATTACAATTTTTAAACTTTTTGTTATTTATCTTATCTATAACAGTTACCGTTCCATTGGTTTTAGCAATTACTTTATAATATTTATTCTCAATATAATCTCTACCGGCTCTTATATCAGTCTCATATTCTTTGTGCATCCTTAAATCATTAATTGCCTTAATAGTGAAAGTTTTATAACCACAGGCAGGAATGTCTTTGACAGTAAAAGATATATCGGCATAATTAACTTCCAGAGGCTGCGGAGATTTAAAAGGACTAAAAATAATTTTATAATCTGAGCCATCCCCTTTCAATTGATAAGGAATCTCTTCCCCTTGGGTAGTTAAAACCTTCACCCGATTTAAGTTAATCTCTTGGGGAAATTTAACCCTTATCTCTACATTCTCATCTATAGAATAAGGAAGAGGGTTAAAGACCACAAGAGCCAGTTCATCTTTGTTTAAATAATCGATCTTAATCTTTTCAGCAATATAATCTAAACTTTTATTAGTTACCTCTTGAGCAATCTGTCCAGACCAATCAAAGCGGGTCATCATCTCCCGGTGTACTTGATCAATACTACAGCCGCAGATACTATCATGGGGATGATTTTTTAATAACCATTTCCAGCTGGTCCAGAGTAAATTCTGGGGATAATTATTGCTTAACAACCAGGCCATAGATGCGGTCGGTTCAGCCCAATTCTCTAAAAGGGTCTCACATCTTTCATTAGCCTGTTTGATATACATACGGGAAGAATATACACTCTGTAAAATCTGGGTATCTTTACCTGACCTAAATTCACCGGGAACTTTACTAAGATTAGGCTTTACAGTCTCTTTAGCATAATCTATATACTCTTTTAAATTTCCTTGTTTTATCTCAATATCGGTAAAGCGTTTATTTAATTCTTTCACCAAATAGGGGATACAAGGTTGTGCCTCTAAATGATCAACGCCATTTAGTAATAATAATGACTTTGAGGTCTCTCGAGATAATAAATCTTCAATTGCATCATTTATTAACTTATAAGCCTGTCCAACATCTTCAGGCAAACTCACAGCATTACAATAACCGGCTTTGGGTAGATGAACGGCAAAAAGCTCTGTTCCATCAGAACCTTGCCAGATGAATTCATTCCCTTGACTCTGGCCATATTCTATACCCCGCCAAAATATAATATTGTCAATTCCAAAACCCCTTAAGATCTGGGGCATCTGGGATATATGACCAAAAGGATCGGGTATATAACCAATTTTCATTACTCTACCAAACTCAGAGGCAATCTTATGACCTAAGAGTAAATTTCTTACAATCGATTCTGCGCTCACCAGAAATTCATCAGGGAGAATATACCAGGGGCCGATATGAATCCTTCCTTCAGTAATATATTTTTTCATAAGTTCCCTTCTTTCGGGATGGACTTCCAGATAATCCTCCAGAACAATAGTCTGACCGTCTAAGGTAAAATCACTAAATTTTTTATCATTTTCTAAAATATCGATTAAATTGTTCATGAGATCGATTAATCTAATTCTAAATTGCTGGAATGTTTGATACCATTCTCTATCCCAATGAGTATGAGGTACGATGAATGCCTTGTATGGCTTTTTATTAATATTATCAACCATTTTAATTTTTCCTTTCCTTACTCTTTTAAGAGAAACCGATACTTTTAAACCTATTTAAATTTTATTATTCTACCTTGCGATTTTTAAACATATAGTCAATGAACTCATTCAATTTTATTTTAGCAGCACAACAAACCTTATCCGCTACACCATAAATGACTATAAGTTTATCACCAATAATAAAGTTTTCTTTCGGAAATACTACATTTAGAACATCTCCAACTCTCTCGTCATCCTCTTCAGGCTCTAAAAAGGTAGAAGTCTTTAATCTCTTATTTTAAGTGATCTTTTTATTGACTATTAACCTATTTTTTAAGTAGTCATATAAACTTCTTACCTTTATCTTGTTCGATACGCATCTTACTCTTTTCTTTACTGAGGGAACCAGGGTGAAGAAATTATCCGAAGGCACATGTTCTTCTTCAGTAAATATATAAACTCCAAATGCGGGCCGTTTACACTGAAAGACCAGATTATCCCCTTCTCTAATATATGATAATTCTGGATCTGGCAGGTGGATGTCTCTAAAATTATTAAAAAGAAAATAATTATCGAATCTCTCTTCATTACTTTGCACAACAATGTATATCACAGTATTGGACAGTGTATTTATGGGTAAATCGTGTATCTTAAGGATATCGATTGTGGAAACAAAATCCCTCGGGATCTGTATTTTTTCATATTTTTTCTCCCAAATCTTTTCTCCTGTAGTATTCCAGATTTCCAGTGAAACCTTTACTATTTTTTCCTCATGTATATCATTTATAACCATAACTTCAAGAGCTTGCTCCGATAGTTTATAATCTACGAAAGGTAAAATGTTAGCATAAAACTTTTTAGTATAATAATAAAGGGCTTTTGGTCTTTTGAAATAATCTACACAAGACCAGCTAAAGACAGGCCAACTGTCATTGTACTGCCAGTAGAGTGTACCCGCTGTTTTGTATTTTCTCGCTCTCCAATGTTCTACCCCAAATTTTATAGCTTCTGCTTGGTTAATCTGAGAAAGATAGACAAATGCATCAAATTTCGTTATTATCCCGAAATGAGTATTAATGAAACGTAGTATCCTCTCCTGTCCCTCTTTTTGTTTATTATGATTTAATATAAAGGGATGAAATATCTCTTGTTCCTCTTTTTTAATAAAAAAGTTGATAGTCTTCGGATCAGGAGCAGCTTGAAATCCGAATTCACTTATAAATCTTCCGCTCTCCTTAGCGTAATCTTTATAATCTGCCCAACCTGACCATACATCCCATATATGGTAATCACCGGAACTTGCAGAATTTGCCTTATCTCCACCGTATGGACTCGAAGGCCAATAAGGCCTCGAAGGGTCTTCCTCAGCACATATTATTGGGAAATCATGCAGATATAATTTATTTCCCAGGTATTCACCATCAACTTTATGGGACATCATAGGCCATTCATCAAAACCCCAATTGTTTTCATTGTTTCCACACCATAAAACAATACTTGGGTGATAACGCAATCTTCTAACTACTTCTCTGACCTCTCTGTTACTCAATGCCCTAAACCATTCGAGATGATCGGGATACTCTGCACAGGCGAACATAAAGTCCTGCCATACCATTATTCCCAATTTATCGCACAGTGCATAAAATTGTTCGTCTTCGTAAATTCCTCCACCCCATATCCTCAGCATATTTATATTCGCTTCTCTTGCCATATAAAGAAGTTTTTCGTAATCTTCAGACTTTATCCAGGTCAAAATGTTATCGGCAGGTATCCAATTCGCACCCTTTGCAAATACACGTTTACCATTAACGGCGAATATGAAGGTTTCACCTTCGATATCTTGTTTTCTTATCAATTCTACCGCTCGAAGGCCTATCTTCTTCTTTTCTTTATAAATCTCAATATCTTTATATTTTAAGATAAATTTAAACTTATAGAGATACTGTTCACCAAGACCATTTGGAAACCACAGCTGAATATTCTTTAAAGTAAATGTTCCATTAAATTGAATTCCGATTGGGCCATATTCTATTGGCAGTTTCGAAAGAGTTTTATCATTTACCCTTACTTCTACTCTGTAGCTCTGCAGGTCATCCAGATCTATAGGTGAGGCGATATATCCTGATATCCTTATCTTTCCTTCTTTGTCACATACTTTTTCCAGATATGCTGTACATCCTGTTAATCTTGCTTTCTTATAGGATTCTATATAAACAGGTCGCCAGATACCGGAAGTTACCACACGTGCACCCCAATCCCAACCATATGAATACTGTGCCTTTCTGATATACGGTCTCGCAGATTCCTCATGTGTAGAGCCAATCTTACCATATGTACGTTCCAGGGTCCTGGGTTCTTTTACAGGGGACTTTATATTCACCTTCAATATATTTTTACCCTTTTTAAGGATATCTTTGATATCGAATCTATATTCTAAAAACATATTATCTGTGTTTCCGAGACATCTACCGTTAAGATAGATATCCGAAAGTGTATCTATACCTTCGAAGATCAATTCCACGTTCTCCTCGATCGGCAAAGAATCCAATTCGAACTCCTTGGTATACATCCAGGATTTGCTTTCGAGGTTTCGCATATGCCTTTCATTTAAACCTATATAAGGATGTGGTACTAATTTTCGAGAGACAAGATCTCCTTGTACAATCCCGGGTACATTCCCAGTAAAGGTAAATTCACCTTCATCATCACTTACCTCCCACTCTCCATCTAAAGATATCATCAGCTACTTTATCTCCTTTACCATAATTAAAAATCTTTGATATTAAAAAAGATATACCTGAATTAATCTCTACTCTCTTAACTCTTTCGGTATCAACTCACCTATCTTTGCTTCGGCTACTCCCATCACTTCATCTGCCGCTCCGTAATATACCATTATCGCATCATTTTCATCAAGAGTTTCATTGGAATCTTTATGCTTGGGAACTACTCCACAGGTAAATACAACGTTAGGAACCCACCCATTTACTTCGTAATCTTCTTCTGGTTCAAGTACGGGAATATGAGAAGCATAGAGTATCCTTGCAGGATCATCGAAAGAAGTAAGTATTACCCCCAGTCTATATACCTTTTTGTCATTTCGTTTTCCCACGCCATGATAGATATGCAGCCATCCATATTTCGTCCTCAAAGGTGGAGCACCTGCCCCTACTTTTTCACCATCCCACATACCTGGTCTTGACATGAAGAAAGTTGTACCTACACTGGGGCCAACATTTCTAAGTTCTTCGGTGTAAAGTATCTGCATATCTGGAGGAATACGATGAATTAAGGCAAATTTACCCTCCAGTAGTTCGGGAAATAGAGTTACAAATTTATTTTCCCCCTTACGAGAAGACATTTGACGTTGTTGTACTTTGTGTTCCTCTACCGGGAATAAAACTGCGTCTTTATCACCAAGTGTTTTGAATACAGGCCCGTTCCTTACCCACAGACTATTCCATTCTTCACAAGAATTACATTCCTTTATACCCTTTAGGAAATCTCCCACCTCGATCTTTGCCATCGCCAATTGAACCATATCTCCATAAGCGGTATAAGTCATGTAAAGGGTATCATCGATTAAAGTCACCCGTGGGTCTTCAGTTCCTCCTACTTCTCGAACCATGCCATAGAGTTTTCTATGTTCTTCTCGTCTTTTTTTCGTTGCCCTTGGTAATTCATAATCTTCTCGAGGTCCAAATATCGGAAATAGAAGCCTTCCATCTTGATGATAGCCATTCCTACTCCACCACAAACCTATCCTCGATATCCCATCCTCTCCCAATGCACGGTAGAGAAGATAAGTTATTCCATTAATTCTTACGGCAGCAGCGTTGTAGACGAGTTTCTCCCAATACAACCTATGGTCACGTATATTGATATATATTGGTCGGGCTTTAAGAATCGGGTTACCTCTGAAACGGCTTAATTTTCGATATTGGGAAGAACTTAAACAGCGCTGAAATATATAAAGTATCTGTGAGGATACTCTCTCGGGAGAATGAGAATAAGCAAATGCCAGGGCGTGAGAAATAACTTCTCTTCTTGTATGTGAGTCATTAAGCAAGAGTTTAGCTTGTTCGGTCAACTCTTCATTACTGGTAAATCTTAATATTGCATCACCAAATAGTCTGAACCAAAAATTATCACTGGCAAGTATTGGGGTTCCCCAACCGATGATCTGAAAGGCAGTGGAAGAAATGATAGCTCCTTTTCCAATAGTCACTTTACCTTTATCCAGTACAACCAATTGAGAAGCCGATATGTATTCTGCTCGCCTTTGCCAGGAAGACCTTTCAACCCTTATCTCATCATATCCTTTATCGAAACCTCGCTCTTTTAATTTATTTTCCAAAATATCTTTCATATCTTGGGTATATACCAAGGCAACTAAATAGATAGAAGGGTCCTCTTCTCTCAATCTATAGAGGGCATTAAAGGGAGCGATGAAATTATATTCACCGAAAACTAAAATTATCTTCTTATCTGTGGGTAAATCTAAACTCTCACGAGATTCTTTCTTCTTCATATTAAGCACAGGATAACAGGGAAAACTCGACAGATAGACTTTTTCGGCAGGATAGTGTTTTACCATGAATCCATTTTGACTGGGTAAGAAGTTTATCACTGCATCCCAATTGAATTTCCAAAAAATACTATCGTTAGGCTTCGGCTCGTTATCGTGATTCAACAATATTGTCTGCGCCTTTTCCTTGATCCGAGGAAATACTTCCAGTAATTCCTTCATGGGTAACATTCCCAGATCTTCAGCCAGGAATATGTTGTATCCCTCTTTTTCTATAGCATCAAGTAAGGGATTAAAATTAAAGGAATTTAATCCCGGAACACGTTTTCCTTCAGTTGTATAACATCTGGTAACAAAATCTTCATCCTTTACATTCAATGGTATCCCATGGGGAGACTCCTTGTAATGAGTGAAGACTTTTACTCTATAACCCTGAGAACATAACCATTCTACAAGTGGTGTGGTATGACGAGAAACTCCTCCATCGGTATTCCATGAACCCATTATTACAACACCATTAACAGATTCTAAATCAGACATAGATATCGATCACTCCTTTCTATTTTTGTTGGATGAATACATAAGTTCATCCACATCTAACTTTTCCCACAAATATTACCACATTAAAACGAAAAAAGAAAAGGAGAAAAAATGTTTGGTATCAGCTCGACTCTATTAATGGTTTTTACGCACTGTACATTCATCGAATGTACCCCTTATGGAAATTAAGGGCTTTTGACAAAAGAATTTGAATTGTCGCTTTTTTCAAGGTATTCTAACAGGGTTTTCTTGTTCACCTTTGCCGCAAAAACATATCTCTCTCCCGCCCCATAAATGATATATATTTCACCGTGATATTCATAGGAACCCTCAGGGAAGACAATATCTAATGAGAGTCTATTATTTTTCTCCCAATCCGTTTCAGGTACCATTAGATGTTCCAGGCGTTTTTCGACAATTCCTGCAGGATTGTCCGGTGAGAAGTTTTGGAAATTAAAGATGGCAACATCCGCATCATACTCCCTTTTGCCAGATTTAAGATAATTCCCAGTATGATAAAACACTAAAAATCTTTTATCTTCCAGTGGGATAGGAACAGACCCGGCACCGACCCAGGAATCTTTGCACGCCGAATTTTCAAAGGAATGAAGAACCATTCCACAATTCTTCCACACCCCTATCGGGGAATTACTCATCGCCAGATGTATACTAAAATCCGAGACATTACCAACCATTGGACGATGCATCATAAAATAATGACCACCTATTTTTTCCGGAAAGAGAACGGCGTCTTTGTTGTTTGAAGAATTAATATCTCCTCTAACTAATCCTAACTTCTTCCAGTTAATTAAATCTTTGGAAATTGCCATACAAACCCTCATATTTTTACCGTCAAATCCACAATACAAAGCATAAAAGTTATCGCCAATCCTCGTGATTCTTGCATCCTCAACACCGAGATAATCGTATCCTTTAGAATTTTCTGAGGGTAATATGAGGGGCTTCGGATATCTTTTTAATAATTCAACTTTGGGGGTAAACAAAGCCAACCCTACATAGGACCGAGAGTGCTGCTTACCTGGAGCTTTTTTAGAAAGAGCACGGTAATGTACTGCTACAACCCCATTCTTCAATCTTGAGTTATCAATATTTTCCATAGAAGTCAATTTCTTAATAATTGCATCGTTAGTTGCAGACCTTTCCAGATAAAAAGCCGCAGCATTAGTAGTTGCTTCATTCTCCCACCAGTTATTCTTTGGAGTAATAATAGGTTTCCCTCCATTTAGTCTTTGAATAGGTACACTATAAGGTTTGAGCATAATTTTTCTCCTTATCCACTGTGGGGGGCAACACAGTGATTAAATGTTTTTTTACTCAAGAGAAGCTTTGATCTCCTCCCAATCTTTTTCTTCCCAGAGCCTTCGAGCGTCCAGAAGTTTATTCAATAAAATCTCCTTTGTTTCTTTATCTTGAACAAAAGGGGATGTCTTACTGTAATCTATTAAATGGTCAATTTTCTTTAAGATATTGGTCTTTGATTGCATTTTCATTTTGAGTACTTTCTTTGATCGACCTTGAGTTTTACTCACCGAGGAAATTCTTTTTTCTAATTTGCCCATCCAGTCCTTAGGTACTTTTCCCGTATTAACAATTTCCTCAATCGCCCGGTGTTTTTCACCTACGTACTTACCAGTAAGTCTTTCCATTAGTATAATAACAACTTTTAAAATTAAGACAAAGAAGGCGATAAAGGCCAAAAATATCAGGGAAATCTTTAACATAACTTCAAATAACTCCCTTAAGACTTAGCTCTTTAGCAAAGTGACAGGCGACAAAATGGTCAGGTCTAATTTCCTTCCATCCGGGCTCTTCTTTTTTGCATATCTCTTCGGCGTATTTACACCTTGGATGAAAGTAACAGCCTGAGGGAGGATTGACCGGATTAGCCACTTCACCGGATAAGATGATCCTCTTCATCCTCAGGCGAGGATCTGGCTTGGGTAAAGCAGATAAAAGCGCCTCCGAATAAGGGTGAAGGGGATTGAGGAAGAATTCCTCTGTCTTGGCCAACTCCACTACCTTTCCCACATACATAACAGCTACCCTATCTGAAATATGTTCAACTACACTTAAGTCATGAGAGATAAAAAGGTAAGTCAATTTAAACCTGGCCTGTAGATCCTGAAGAAGGTTTAATGTCTGGGCCTGAACCGATACATCCAGAGCTGAGACCGGCTCATCGGCGACGATGAACTTTGGATTAGAAGCCAGAGCCCGGGCAATCCCAATCCTCTGCCTCTGTCCACCGCTAAAGGCATGGGGATAGCGCTTTAGATGCTTTACGTTTAAGCCCACTACCTTGACCAGGTCTTTTACTCTCTCCTCCATCTTTCTTCCTGTGGCAAGGTTATTGACCAAAAGTGGCTCACCTACGATGTCCAGGACGGTCATCCTTGAATCAAGCGAGGAGTAAGGGTCTTGAAAGATCATCTGGGTATACCTTCTTATAGCTCTTAGAGATTCCCTGTCAAGTTTAGTGATGTCAATCATGTCACCATTCAGCTGAAAAAGGATATTCCCTTCGGTTGGCTCGATGGCTCTCAGGATGCATCTTCCCAGGGTTGTCTTTCCGCAGCCCGATTCTCCTACCACTCCTAAGGTCTCTCCCTCGTTGATGTAGAGGTTAACCTTATCCACCGCCTTAACATATCCAACTGTCTTTCTCCAGAATCCTTTCTCAACAGAAAAATATTTTTTTAAGTTCTTTACTTCTAAAAGAGGCATTCCGCTTTTCTTTATCATATCTATCCTCGTTTTTTTCTTTTATTTATATAAAAAACAACTTACCCTGTGACCTTTTGTTACCTCGATTAACGAAGGGTTATCCACGTTGCATATCCCTTCCTTTGCCTCTCGGCACCGCTGGTAAAACCTACATCCCCTGGGAAGATCTAAGGGAGTGGGAACTGTCCCTTTGATAGCCTCAAGTCTTGTCCTTACCTTTTTCCCCACTTTAGGGATAGACTTTAGAAGTCCTATCGTATAAGGGTGAAGGGGATTATGAAAGATCTCATCAGCATTTGCATGTTCTACCACCTTTCCTAAGTACATCACTAATACCTCATCAGATATCTCAGCAATAACCCCTAAGTTATGGGTAATGTATATAATTGACATACCAAATTCCTTCTGCAGTTCCTTCATCAACTCCAGAATCTGAGCCTGAACTGTAACATCTAAGGCAGTGGTCGGTTCATCAGCGATCAGGATAGAAGGATTACAGGATAGAGCCATGGCGATCATCGCCCTCTGGCGAAGACCTCCGGAGAGCTGATAGGAATATTCATCTATCCTCTGGTGAGGATTGGAGATACCAACCTTGTAAAGCATCTCCAATGTAAGCTCCCTTGCCTCGCTTTGGTTCATATCCCGGTGAAGAAGAACTGCCTCCATAATCTGATTCCCTATAGTGTGAATCGGGGAAAGCGAGGTCATTGGTTCTTGAAAGATCATGGCTATCTCCTTTCCCCTGATGGCTCTTATATCCCTCCCAGAGGGGTCTAACCTGGCAAGATCAACGAGATTACCATTCTGATGAAGAAGGATTTCACCCCCCACCGTCCTTCCCGGATGAGGGACTATTCGGAGAATTGACTGGGCAGTGACGCTCTTTCCGCAACCAGACTCCCCTACTATACCCAAAACTTTTTTTCTCTCGATATCAAAGTTTACATCATCCACCGCCTTTAGGATTCCCTCCTCTAAATAAAAGTAAACCTTGAGATTTTTTACCTGTAATAAAGGGATATTTTTATTATTTAAGATTGTCTTATTCTCGAAATCCACAATACACCTTTCCTTCCTTAAAACCTTACTTATAACTTATATGGATCAGCTGCGTCACGGAGGCCATCCCCTAAGAAATTAAAGGCTAAAATAGTAATAATGACACATAATCCCGGAATTAAAAGCCAGGGGTGGAGGGCAACTGTGCGCACATTTTGTGCATCTTGTAATAGAACCCCCCAACTAACTGCCGGAGCGCGCATCCCTAAACCAAGAAAACTCAAAGAAGTCTCTCCTAAGATCATATTTGGTATAGCTAAGGTCACATTCACTATAAGATAGCTTAAGAATGCGGGGAGAAGATGTCTGGTGATTATCCTTCCCGAGGTTGCTCCACAAATCTTAGCCGCCATGACAAAATCTTCCTCCCTTAGTTCTAAGAGCTTTCCTCTTACCACTCTCGCTAATCCACACCAACCTACAATGGAAAGGATAATGACAATACCAAAATAAATTTTAGTTGGTGGCCACTTCTTTGGCAGAGCGGCACTTAGAGACATCCAGAGGGGAATGGTGGGTATACAAATTAAAAATTCTATAACTCTCTGGGTAACCATATCAGCTATTCCTCCAAAATATCCAGATATTCCTCCTATTATACATCCCAATATAAAACTAATGGCTACTCCTACTAACCCTATAGACAAAGAAATACGGGCAGCATAAAGATTACGAGAAAATAAATCCCTCCCTAATTTATCCGCCCCAAATAAAAATATTGGTCCATCTTTTACTCCAAAGAAATGAATATCGGTCGAATATAGGTTCCAGAGCTTATATTTATCACCGCGAACAAAAAAATAAATAGGAAGTTTCCTGGTTTTATCCTCAATATATATTTTACGAAAAGTTATTGGATCAATTTTTCTCTCCAATCCATAAACAAAGGGGCGAAGATGAAAACCCTCTTCATCAAAGAAGTGGATTCTCTGGGGGGAAGCGTAGATATATCCTGAATGCTGTTTAAATATATCCTGAGGAGAAAAAAACCCACAAAATATAGCTAAAATATAAAAAATAACTAATGTAGTTCCACCCAGTATAGCCAACTTATGTTTTTTAAATTTTCGCCGCATAAGCTGCCACTGTGTAGCTACATAAAGTTTTTCTTCCGCGCTAATCTTTCTTTTGTTATTCTTCATTACCTTGTAAACCTTCTTAACCTGCTGATTTCTCATATCGAATACGAGGATCCAGTAAAACCAAAAGCATATCAGAAATAAAAGTACCTATTACCGTTAAAAAGGATAAAATCATAAGGATGCTTCCAGCTAATTCCATATCCTGCTTCAATAGTGCCTGGAAAAGTAAAGGTCCCATAGTAGGCAGGCCAAGCACTATCGAGGTGATGGTTCCTCCAGAGATAAGCCAGGGAAGTGTCCAACCTATGGTACTAATTATCGGGTTAATGGCTACTCTAACCGGGTATTTGAATAAAAGGGTTCTTTCTTCAAGTCCTTTAGCTCTAGCAGTGATGACATATTGCTTGCGGAGCTCATCCAACAGACACCCCCGCATAGTGCGAATAAGCGCAGCTGCACCCGGTGTGCCAATAACTATCACGGGGATAGGAAGATGTTTTAACATATCAATAAATTTTCCCACACTCCAGGATGCGTCCATATAGTGGAGAGAGAAAAGACCACCTATGCTGAAACCAAGATATTTATAAAAAAGAAACATTAATATAAGGGCTAAAAGGAAATTAGGTACAGCAAGGCCAATAAAACCGAAGACGGTAGAAAAATAATCACCGATAGAATACTGACGAATAGCTGAATAAATTCCTATGGGCATACCCACAGCGTAGGTGAAAATGGTAGCAAGAATACATATCATCACTGTTAAAGGTAATCGTTCAGCTATTAAATCGATTACCGGTCTTTGCAATTCTCGGGACATCCCAAAATTCCCATGAGACAACTTCCGCAACCACTTAAAGTATTGGACATACATTGGCTGATCTACACCATAGATTTTCCTTAAGGCAATAATTTCTTCTTCTCCCAATCTCTGACCCCTCATGCTCTCCAATTCAGCTACATAAGCAGTCACATAATCACCGGGAGGGAGTTGTATGATGGTAAAGGCAACAACAGATAATAAAAATAAGATAATAACCATATAAAGCAATCGTCGTATAACATAAAATAACATTATTGTTCCCCTTTGATGAAGGGGATTCTGCCTGAAGGTCAGACAAAATCCCCTTTTTCAATTCTCTACTTTTTCAGTTATCTACTTTTTTATAAACCATTGTTGTGGCCTATAAGCTATATCCATAGCAGTAGACCAACCAAACAGACCTTCCTCGGCAACATTTCTCACGTAATTCTTTACCAAATGGAATAGTGGGGCCTGTCCTACTATTCCAATCACCCAAAGCTGTTCTGATCTAACGTCCCATATTTTTTGCTTTAGACTAATCCATTCTTCTGTTCCCGGACAAAGTTTAGTCACCTCATCAACCCACTTTTTAACCTCTTTCCATTCCGCTGGGGGTTCTACGCCTTCTTTTCCATCAGTAACAAGCCATCTTTCCCATCCTTCCCCAAGACCCCAGAAGTATGGTTCTGATGATGCTATTGCTACATCCACCCATCCTCTGCTTCTAGGAACGGTGGTAAAAAGCTCACATAAGTCTCCCTTTATTCGCTCATGAGTACACTTTTCAGTCCTGACAGCTAATTTTACTCCGATCTTCTTCCATTGCTCTGCTAACATTTCCCCCATCGTTGCTTCCTGTTCACTTCCGTGTCCCGACTCAAGCAATATCTCTAATGTTTCTCCATCGGGCCTTAGACGATATACATGCTCCGAATCCCACTTTAGACCCATTACGTCCAAACGGGTATTAGCTCTTTTTATATCATAATCAGCATAATAGGTCCCCCACTTCTCTTTGTAAAAACTACTCGAAGGAAGAGGTGCATACTGACCAGGATTCGATAATCCAAAGAAAACGGTATCATTTATCGCCTCACGATCAATTGCCAGGGATAGTGCCTGTCTAAATCTAATGTCACTAAGAATTTCCCTCACCACTGGATCCGGGGTAAGGGGATTAACTGAAATCACCCCGTCTGACTTAAAATCTCTAAAGAGAAGAACACGATAATCGCCTTCCTTCTCACTTTCCTTGCAAAGGGGATAATCATCCATTGTCAGCTTCTCATACCCTTGTACAAAATCTAATTCTCCAGCAATTGCCTTCATGATAATTACTTCCCGATCCTCAAAGTTGGGAACAAAAAGTTCGTCAATGTAAGGAAGCTGATTGCCAGCGGTATCTATTTGCCAGAAATAGGGATTTCGCTCAGCCAGCATGTACTCGGGTGTTATCTCAGTTACTATCCATGTGCTAAGAGTGGGAAGACCTAAACGCTTATGTGTCTCCCATTTCCCCTGATGGTAACTTAGTGCCTGCCACCAATTCTCATAACCTTCCTCTTTGGCCAGTTCATTTGCCTTTGGATTGTACTTTATGTGCCATTTTTGAAGATAGTGCTTGGGATTAAAGAAGTGCCCTTGTGCCATTCCATAAGGATGACTTTTCCCAGCTATTAGACCAGGATTAGGTACAGCAAAATTTATGCGAAGAGTCCAATCATCTACTTTTTCAAATTCAGCTACTTCGCCTCCGGGTTTCCATACTCCTGTTGGTCCCGCAGGATTTAAATCCTTGTTTAGCATTATGTCTTCCCACCAGAAAAGAATATCATCAACGGTAAATGGCTCACCATCCGACCATTTAGTCCCTTTTCTTAAGTATATAGTAAGGGTTTTGTAATCTTCGGAGTATTCATAACCTTTAGCTATATCAGGGAGTATTTTTGCACCATCCGGAGAACGCATAAACAGCCCATGGTTTCTCACGTCTCTAAGACGGCCGGGCGGTACATAAACCAGCCTTCCTCCGTATTGCCCAATCTCTTCTAATGGTTCTAAAACTGGAGGATCCTCAGGAAGTCTTTCCTCTACCGGAGGAAGTATTCCTTCTGCCACCTTTGTTTCAAGCATAGGAGCTTCGTTAAATTTCTCAATGGTCTTTCCTGTAAGTTTCTCATACTCTGCCAGGGAAGGATATACCTTCGTCTCCTGGGCAAATATCAAACTAACTCCCAGCAAACATATCATTACACTTAACAATACCACTATTAACTTTCTCATTAAGTTTACCTCCTAAAAAAATATTTTTAAACTCTAAAAATATTCTAGAAATATTGTCTTTTCTTTATATCACCTCCCCTTGTCAAATCCCTGCCACTCTAAGAAAAAATTCTTTGTTCTTTATACTACCTGCTACACGTAAAAGTCTTATTCAATTTTCGCAGGGTTAATTTTTTACCTTATAATAATCCAAATCCCAATAGATTCTTCTCTTTGGTTTACTTTAAATAAATCACTTTTTTGATTCCTAATTTTCGAGTATTTATACTTAATTTTATTCATTAATAGCTTAATGAACTTACTAACAAAAATTCACTTCGTCATCAATATTTTTTAAAATCTAATACTACAAAGTACAACTTTACTTTCGCTAAAATTAATTAATGGAAACGTTTCCAATTTATTTTAATACCATTTTCGTTATATTAACATAATAAAAAATATATTACAACTTACAGATCACTCCGCAATCAACCCTATAATAATTATTATTATTATTTATATATAATTATGGGGTCACAGATCTTCACATTTAACATGCTGTAATGATGCCCTTTTTTCCATTTTACCTAACTTCCATTTTTTCATCACCTTTCATATAGTTTGCTTCTTATTGTCTCAACGACTTTTATGAGTCCCAAGGGATTTTAACTTAGTGTTACCAGTATGTACGACTTTGCGATTGAAGGAAGCATTATCTCGGAGGGCAAGATTGTAAGCCCTTAACATACATTTTGTGCTAAGATATAAATTTAGCTAAGTCTAAGTTTCTCCAAGAGTTCATCTTTGTTGGTTTCAATTTTTGGCAAATTTTGCCATGTATTCAATTTGTCGTCCTTTAATCTTGGTAGTAGATGAATATGAAAATGAAAAACTGATTGCTGACCATCAACTCCACTTGCGTGCATTAAATTCATGCCAGTAGAGTTAATTTTTTCCTTATATGCTATAGTGATTTTTTTCGATACATGTACCAGTTCACATAAAACATCTTCAGGAATATCATATAAATCTGTGTAATGTTGTTTTGGCGCAACAAGAGTATGACCATAAACCTCCAGTTGCTCTGGCAAAAAGGCGATTACTTTTTCATTTTCATAGACAACCTAAGATGGAATTTGTCTATTTGCAATCTTGCAAAATTTGCAATTATCCATGATTGAAATCTCCCAGCATTAAATTTATTTTAAGAACCAAACTTCTCCTCTGATTAAAATAATTACCAACTTAAATAATACTTCGTTTTTTCTGACGCTTTTTCCCAATTCTTTCCATCTTGTTTAAAAATATCTTTTAGATTTTCGTAATTAAATTCAATTCCTATATTTTTACTTAATTCGATTAATTCAGTTCTAATTCTTTTGGCTTGGACAGCTGTTTTAATGGGATTTAAATAAACCTTTTTTATTATATCCAGGTATTTTGCTTCTGGCACAAAATTATTCTCCAAATAATAAAAAAGCCATTTTGATAAATATGGTTGAAACTTTTTATTCTTAGCATAAATCCACAGTATAATATACTCGGTAGCTTTAATTAAAGAATCAGCAAGATTAATTAGACTTCCTCTCTTCTCCCACATTTCAAAATTATATTTTAGGTGATTTTCTACTCCCTCGTTATATTTTTTTAATAGTTTCTTCTGTTCCCAATCCGGAAAGACTAATTTTTCTTTTAATAAATTCTCTATTTTATGCTCGGCATCAAATAAAATTTGAGAATTTTCTCTATCCCACCTCATAACCTGAGACCAATATTTAGAGGGTGATTTATGTTTTAGCGCTTTTTGATATGATTCAACCGGCGTATCCAACGCAATATCTTTATATATTAAAGAACCTACTGCAATATATTTTTCAATATCTTTAACCCTTTTATCATCAACATACACTATTAAATCAAGGTCAGAATAGTCATCGCAATAACCACGTCCTATTCCTCCGGTAGCTAATATTCCTACTACGCCTTCTATCTTAGAAATCTTTTTAGAAATTACTTTTGCAGCAGATAAAAATTCCTTATATCTATTTTTTCCCCTATATTTAACTTTTTTCATGACACTTTGCCTTTCTTTGCCTTTTAAAAATAAAACATCTCTTAGCTAGTCCCAAGGACAATCTTTTATACATACAATCAACTTCATTACTGTAACTATAAAAAACATGAAACGTTAGTGCCGCAATAGTATTTTTTATACCCTCCGGTTAAGTCATTAGTCCCACAATTTAATTATCAATGATTAACTTCTCTTCTTTCATAACAACCCCCACTTTCTCGGCTTTAATTGTTTCTGCAAAATTTAAAATAACAAAATCTTCGGCAGAATATACAGCAATTCTATCAGCATTATTACACTTTCTTCCCAAGAATTTTCTTTTTTTAGTACAGCTTAAGATTATTTAACCTTATTGCTCCCCTGGTATATCCTCATTTTTAAAGCTAACCTCAATTGAATTGCATCATCAAATTTTTTGGGGTCTAAACCGGTTATCTCTTTAACCCTTCTTAACCTATAAAGTAAAGTATTGCGATGTATATAGATAGCTTGAGCGGTTTTTGAAATACTTAAATTATTATCAAAAAAGGCTTTTAAAGTTTCCAGTAATGTTTCGTTTATTTTCTTCTTTTTATTATTTTTTACAGAATAAATAGTTTTTCCCATAAATTC
>Ga0190349_1000075_pt1 | contig 35653 bp, 25 predicted proteins | sample 48721378_MG_FD_179798 | JGI IMG/M metagenome (GOLD analysis project Ga0190349, IMG submission 179798) | Hydrothermal vent microbial mat bacterial communities from Southern Trench, Guaymas Basin, Mexico - 4872-13-7-8_MG | ecosystem: Environmental > Aquatic > Marine > Hydrothermal vents >...
GTAGACATCTTTTTGAGGGTCAATTCCTGTTTTATTGACAAACTCCTGGTATTTCTTGTAATTTTTATCTTCCTCAATGGCTTTTCTGGCTATTTCGGTCGACATGGCTCGATGAAAATCAATCATGATAACGCCTTTTGCCTCGACAGGAACAAAGTTAAGCATATCATTGGCTGAAGCCGAGCCCGCTTTAGGGGCTGTAACTTTTTTTCCACAGGAGACAAAGGAGAAGAAAATTAAGGCTAAAATAATAGTGATTGTTGATAGTTTTTTCATTAGACCTCCTCGATTGTTTTGTCTTATGGAGACTATATCAAAAAGAATATAAGAGAGCAAATAAATTTTCAGCTTAGCGAAGCATTTTTATTCCAGTAATATTCAATACTTAGAGGAGTCTTCTTTAAAAACGTCGATTCCCATCCGTTATCGCCAAAGACCCCCATGCCCATCACTATGGGATTCGGCTGGACAGTAACTAGTTATAAGCATTCTTCGTAGAATTGGCTGAATAATTTTGATTTGTTCATATCTATGTAAAATTCCAAATAAAACATCGGCATTTTTTATGAATAATCCAAGTTAATTACCAATCTTCAATTATTATTTTAAATATCTATAAAGTTCCAATTGAGAAGAATAGAGCCAGCACCTAAGCCAGATAATTGCCAAAATAAAAGCCTGTTGAATTAAAAAAGCGATGGCTACTGGGGCTAAGTTTGTCTGGGGAATTAAGCTTTTTAAAGCTATATAAAGAATAGCAGTTACTATAGATAAACCGATCAAGATAAAATAAAGACCTAAGGTTGATCCTAAATGTTTGGCCACAAATCCAAAGGATTTTAGAGCTGAGGTCAAAACATTTTTGCTATCTTCAACTACGATTTTGATGCGGGCATAATCAAATACCATGTGGGTAAATAACAGTAGAAATAAAATTACACCTTTAAAAAGGAGACCAGCATAAAAAGGTTGAATTTCAGTTAAAGATTTGGCTGCAATTCTGCTTATGAGGGAGTTAAAGCCTTTGTTCAAAAAGAATCCGATAGCCAGAAAAAATACCCAGGAGATGGCCATTAACAGCAGAAATCTAAAAAAATATTGTCCCGCCCCTCCGAAAAATTTTTTTAAGGTGAATTTAATCTCGTCTTGATTAAAAATAGCCAGAAGTCCGCCCGCCAGAAAAGTATGAATGACTATATAAATTAGTATTAAAATAAGAACAGCTAAGGGAAGCTGGAAGAAACGCATTTCTACTAAATATTCAACATTGTCCAAAATTGCCCCTTGATTGATAATTGAAGGCCTGAAAGTAAGAGCCAAACCCTGACTTTCATCTCTGAATTCCTGCCACCATAAATAATCAAAGCCTTTGGCCATCTTTTCCCCAGCTATGCTAGAACCCAAGGAAGACTTAAGAGTGCCTAACATAGGAAAACCTAGAATTAAAGATATGAAAAAATTTATCAGGAAAAGCATGAAGATCATTTTGAATGTTTGGCTGGATGCCTGGAACCCTTTTTTGAAATTTATAAATACTTTCATCTTTTATCTCCTTAGTATGCTTAGCCGCCAAAAATGGTGAATACTTCTAAGGCATGTTGAAGCCAAATTAACCAATTTGACATCCATTTCCAGGGAGCTAAAAGATTGGCTTTTCTCAGGCGACTGTTGTTGGTCCGGTTGATGTCCATGACCAGCTTGAAATCAGGATCAACTACTGCCTTCTTCACCTTGTAGGGATATTTAAAAGAAAACCTTTTCCAACGGTATTGTCCATCCCATTTCTTTCTGACTTTCTGGCCATCTTCAAAAACGACTAGAATGTCAACAGGCACTTTAACCCCTCCTAGGCGGCGAACTACAACTTCAGATTCGAAGATAGAAAGCTGTGAGGGGTTTATATTGCCATCTCTATATTTTCCCTCAAACCAACCCCGGGGTTGAGATGGTAAGTGCCAGCTAAGATTTGCTAGAGCGTAGTCAAGTTTTTCTGAGCCGTATATAAATTGATCCAGAAACCAGCTCATATCCTGACGGGCAAATTCAGAAACAGTATTAATAAAGTCTTCTGGCCGAGGATGTTTGAACCAGAATCGTTGGCTATAGGCTTTAATCATCTGAGAGAAGTTCTCCTTACCCATGTATCTTTGAAGAGTGCGCAGCATAAGCTCTGCTTTAGCATAGGAGTTAGCTCCGTAGCTCTCACCTGATAAAAACTGCCAGGCAAAGCGTTGCATATTATCAAGATTATAAGTTAGGCGATGGCGGGAGATCCCCTCTCCTTCAATAGGTATTTTGACTTCTTTAAAGATTACCGGAAAACCAAAGTACATTTTGTAATAGAGAGGCTGACCATAGGCTGCATAATAGACCTGGCTGTCCAAGAATGAAGTGAAACCCTCATCCATCCAGGGATTTTCAAATTCATTGCTTCCGACTAAGCCGTAAAAGTAATTGTGTCCAAATTCGTGAATGGTAACTCCCTCTGGCCTGGGGATACCTTTTTTGCTAAGAAAATAAGCACCAGCTGAGAAAAATGTCGGGTATTCCATGCCTCCAGAGCGGCTGTTATAAGCTGGATCAACGCAGGTAATAGTCGAGTAAGGGTAATCCCCATAAAAAAGGCTACAATATTTAAGGGCATTCTTTAAAGCCATTAAGTATCTTTGTTTAAGATGCTTATGGTGAGGTTGAAGGAGGAGAGTAATTTCAGTCGATTTTCCTGGAGAAAATTCATAGTTTTCTTTGTATTCAAGAAAACGGGGGCTGGCTGTCCAGGCAAAATCATGGACACTGTCTTGGAAAAAATGGTGAGTGATTGTGCCATCTCCATTGTTAATTTTTTCTCGATGTTCTCCAGTTGCTCCTACTATAAAAGAAGAAGGTAGTCTAATTTTAACATCATAGGTTCCGTAATCGGCGAAATATTCACTGTGGGCATGATACTGATGACAGTTCCATTGACCATGTTCGAAGACTCCAATTTTAGGAAACCATTGGGCAATAAAATAATAATCTTTCCAGACCCCTGTCCGGGAAATGGGCCGGGGAATTTTTGATTTGAAATCAATGGCTATGGAAATTGTTTGACCGGGTTCTAAGGGATGAGGCAAAGCCACTGAAAACACTGTTTGATCATAAAGATTATTATCGTCAGGATGGCGGAATTCTAGCCAAGGTGTTAGATCATAATCTTCAAAATAAGAATTTTGAACGATTTTTATGGATTGGATGCGACAGTATCCCCAATCGTCTTTTTTAAAGTCAGCTACATTTGTCCTTTCTCTTGCTTCCTTTAGGAAAGTGCTCTTGTTATTCTGAAAAGCATTCCAGTATAGATGAAACCAGAGTTCTGGAGCCGGAAATTGAGTGCTGTTTGTCCAGACAAGAAGTTCTTTACCCATTATTAAATTATTTTCAGGGTCAAGATGAACATCCATAGTATAATTAGCAACTTGAGAGCAGAGAGTAATACCTGCCAGAAGTTGCGGTAAAATGGAAAAGGAAAAAATAATCTGGCTTAAAACAAATATTTTTCTGATCATTTTTCCTCCTTCGCTTTTCTTTTTCCTATTATTATAAACATATTCTTTTTTGGCAACGAGAAATTTCTAGGAAATATGGTGCTAGTCGGCCGGCTGTGGTCCATTATCTTAAGGGATTATCCTCATTTCTGGGCTGTCTCATATTCAAAGGAAACGGCTTTTAAGTCGTCGGTTTCCCTCCAGTCTTGACAAGGTCTCCCACTCACCCTTATGGGCTTGGCCGAGGGAAAATCGACTTTGCCTTTCATGCCTGCAATTTATCTTCTTAATTATCATGAAAATATAGGGTATATTATTTAAAAAATCAGTTGAAATTTTTATGTGATTGATTCATATAAATAGGATGAAAATTAGATTGTAAAATGGAAAATAAACTTTCATTCAGACAACTTGTCCAGAAGAGGAGAAGTATTAGGCGTTATTTAGGCAAGCCAGTAGAAAGAAAAAAGATAATAACTTGCCTTGAGGCTGCTCGCCTAGCTCCTTCAGCCGAAAATGTTCAGCCCTGGAGGTTTTTAGTTATTGATGATCCTCAATTGAAAGAAGCTTTTGCTGAAGAAGTTTTTTCAGGCATTTATTATTTCTCCAAATTTGCAGCCCAAGCTCCAGTCTTAATCTTAATTATGGCTAGATTGGATATTGTGGCCAATAGAATAGGAAAGCAAATTCAGAATGTTCACTATTATTTAATTGATGTTGGTATCGCCGGTGAACATATTGTTCTCCAGGCAGAAGAATTAGGCCTGGGAACCTGCTGGGTTGGCTGGTTTAGTATCCGCAAGGCCAGAAAATTTTTTAAAATACCAAGGAAATATAAAATAGTATCTCTCTTAGCTATGGGCTATTATGAAAAAAGGCCGCTCAAAGCAAAAAAGAGGAAAAGCCTCGACCAAATTGCTTGGTTTAATAGAATTGGATAATAAGAAAATTGTATCTTTAAGCTAACTCTTTCTTGATATTATTAATGACTTCTGAAACTAGGGCCAAAGATTTAAGAAAAGCTTCTTCTTCCATACCGTAACCGAAGCGAAGATGATTGCCCATAGCAAAATGCTCACCTGGCTCAATAAGAACACTTTTTTCTTCAAGTACTCTGGTCGCTAGCTGGACAGAATCAATATTTAACTTACAGCTGGCAAAAGCAATTGCTCCAGCTTGAGGGGGGACGAGATTAAACAGCCCATCTTGTTGAGCCAGCCACTTTTGTAAATGAGGAAGGTTTGTCTTTAGAATTTCCCTTGTTCTTTTCAGAATTTTTTCTCTTATTTCAGGTGTAAGGGCAATCTGAGCTAAGAAGTGGCTGACAGCGCTTGAAGAGATGGAAGTGTAATCACGGTAGGGCCATGTTTTTTGTATGAAATCCTCAGGGCCAACAATCCAGCCTGTTCTTAAACCTGGTAATCCGTATGCTTTAGAAAGCCCACTAGTAGCTACTACTTTTTTAGTGGTACCCCAAAAACTGGGAGTAAGCTGGCCATTTAATTCAGCCCCCCGGTAGACTTCATCAGCAAAAATCCAGGCACCTGCCCATTCAGCTAGATTAACAATGGTTTCTCTAGCTTCTTGATTTAAGATACTGCCCGTTGGGTTATTAGGATTGGTGATTATTATTAATTTAGTATTTTTGCTAACTGTTTTTTTCAGTTCTGCTGGATCAGGACTCCAATTTAAGTCTTCTCTTAAGTAAAAAGGCTTGACCTTAGATCCGAAAGCACGGAGAAGACTCCACATTTGCATATAATTAGGAAGCATGAAGACCGCTTCATCTCCAGGCTCGACACAACTCCAGATCACAAGGAAATTGGCTTCGGCCGAACCTGTGGTGACTAAGATATTTTCGATATTGGCTCCTGGGTAAAGTTTTGCAATTTTTTCTCTCAGTTTTGGATCGCCGTTGGTTTGTGTGTATCCAAGGGAAAGGTGTCCAAGACTATGAATATCTGAAAAAGATAACAATTGTTGGAGCGAGAGAGGATGGACGCCGCTTTCTGCCAGGTTGTAATTAACCACATTTTCCCAGGTCGATTGCCAACGTTCCATTTGGAAGGGTTCAATTCTCATTGTTTTTTTCCTTTCGTATTGAGGATTTTGTAATTTAAGCCTTAATAGAGGCCTTTAATAAGAAAGTAATATATTTATTTTAGTTAATTTGGCTTGGAATCTTAAATCATATATTAGATTTGTACCTTAAGAAAACCTTTAAGTCCGAAGCCAAAAATTATTGACAAAACAAAATAGACAATAAGCCAGTGGAGATGGAGGCCAAAAAGATTCATTTTTTTGGAAGAATAGGTTATTTCTATCGATTCCAGGGGAGAATCCGAAGAAAGAGGTTGTTCCCCAGGGTAAAGCAACTCTGCCCAAAAATTTTTATTAACTTTGGCTGGGGAAATTTTAGTTAATGAATTTTGGCTAATGGCTACATTTTTTTGATAGCTTTGATTGTCAACTTTTATGACCAAAGAATAGATGCCTTTCTTTTTAGCTTGGATCCGCCAATTTACTTCTTTTTCTTCTTCTATCCTTAAAGGAGGACTGTCAACCCGAAAACCTGGTGATGGATCTATTTTTAACTTTAAATCAAGAGGATTATATTCTTTTTTTAGTTTCACTTTGACTATTGCTTTTTGTCCTGGTTCAAGGGAGTGATAGCCAAACCAGAGATTAAGTTGGATTAAAATTAAAATCAAAGGAATGATCATAACCAGCATGGGTTTAAAAGAATAGCTGATATATTTAAGGTTATAGCGAAGGATGTTGCCTTGAGCTTTAAGAGAGAGAGCAAAATTATCCTTAAATAGACGTATTTCAAGTAAATGAGCTTTTATTTTATTTTTAACTTGACTAATTCCTTTTTGATTAGAAGTATATTTAAAGACAGCCAGCATAAAAAGGCCAGTAAGTAAAGAGATGAAGATCATGCCCCACCAAGGGTTTAGATGGCGAAAGGGGAAAAAGATAAATTCAAAAATTTTGCCCCATGAATAATTAAAAAACCACATTTTTCTTTTGTACCTTATTAGAGTTGAATCGTAAATCGTGAATAGTAAATCGTAAGTCGTAAATCGTGTGTAGTGAGTAGTGAGTGGTAAATCGTGAGATGTTAAATAACATTCTCTTCACTCCTTACTCCTCATTCTTCACTTCTTTCCCGCCTTAAACTTTCAACTTTAAACCAATAAATCTTTACCCTCCACAATTTACGTCTTACGATTCACGTCTTACATCCCGCTCCTTACCTTTTACTTTTCCTGGCGGTTCGCTGAGGACAGCGGACCCTACAGCTAAATGTTCACTATTCACGATTTACGACTTCCGATTCATGATATATAGCCCAGGCCTTTTAATTTCTTCTTAATTTCCTCTTCAGAATCGGATTCTTCAAGCTTTGCTATTTCTTTTTCCAAACAGTGAGTTATGAACTCTTCTGGAGAAGAATAGCCGGCCATGGCCGCCATCTTTTTTACTTTGTCCACTAAATTTTTGTCAAGTTTAATCTTTGCTTTTCCCATTTCTTCACCTCAAATCTATATAATTGTTTGGCCGATCATTTCTTTTGGTTTTTTAATATTAAAAATTTTCAAAATAGTAGCTGTTACATCATAAAGAGCTGGAAATGAAACTTTTATTTTTCGATTCATAAGCAGGATGCCAGGAATGACATCAGGAGCCATACAGTGATCCCCACTCCATTTTTCGGTATTATCTTCCATTATAGATTTGGGTATTCGGCCAAGAGGGGAGGCCCAGGAGACCCTGTAACCGCTATTATAGCCAGGGATTATATCCGGAGCTTCATCCACATAAGGTCCGCTGTAAACATCCTTGGCTACATAAGCGTGAAGAATTACTTTTTCTCCTGTCTTTGGATCCTTAAATTTTTCCAGTTTATGAGCAATTTCTCTGACCAAAACTTCTTTTTCTGCTCCAGGGGAGACTATTCCTTCTGCCTCTCTCCCTCTTTGATTAATATAAAGACCATTAAGGCCAATAGCATAAGCCCTCGTCCTTGACCAGTCAGTGTTGAGGAAGAAAGACTCTTGTCCCTGTTTCCGTTCGTTAATGAGTTTCAGGTAGCCGTATTCTTTAAGCCAGGTATTCAAATGAAATCCTCGATGAAAAGGGGCAAATCCATGATCAGACATAACCATCAATATAGTATCCTTGTCCACCTTTTTCATGGCCTTAGCTAGTAGGTTATCCATATCGATATAGATATTCTCGATAGTTTGGCCATATTTAGAGGCCAAGAGAGAATCATACGATGGATGATTTTTATCAATCAGCCGCCAGAACATGTGCTGCCGCTGATCGGTACTGGAGACGTAATAAAAGAGAAGACCCGAATCAAACCTCTCCAGCTCGTAATCAAATATTTTATGTCTTTCTTGCAGGATAAAATCATCTAACTGGAGAAATTCGCCGTCATCTAAGACATTATTGTCGAGAGCAGAAGTGTCTGCTGGCAGGCCTTTAGTGAAGAAGGGACCAAATTCCTTTTCTAGCTCTTCAGCATAACTTTTGGGAGTTGAGATGGGAAGAGCTGGATGTCCAGGATCAATGTTAATGGGAGTAATGTAGAGCTTGAATTCAGGTCGAACTTCTTTCAAGTAAAACATACAAATGCCGCTCACGCTTTGAGTCGGAATCATGGTGAAATGAACTCTTTTCCAGCCGCTCCATTCTCCTTCATTGAGGATGAATTCGTTATCTTGAATAGAAATCTTGGCAACAGGATATTGAGGATCAATAAAGACTTTAAAATCAATATATGATTCTGGCCTTTCTTTTTTAAAGGTATTAACAGGTCCTGGCAGCTTGGCTTCAACTCTGTTGCCTATAACATAAACTTCATGGATACGGCCTCCGCCAATGTCTTGATTTAATTCTTTGGATTCAGTGGTGTAGTAATTGAAAATTCCATAAGTTCCAAGGATATCAGGAGTTCCTATGCCAGAGAGAGTTCTTTGTTCGGTAGGCGCCGGTGGATAGTTGGATGGAATCTTAAAAACGGTGGCAGGAATATCATAATCTTCTAAGATTTGCCAGAAAGCTTTACCCTGGCGGAGCAGCTTAACCTTTCCTCCAGAAAGAGGAAGGACAAAATCACCTATGGAAATTGTTTTTTTAGCTTCTTCTGTTTTTGAAGTAGAAAATATAGGGATATAATTATTAGGGTCTCTATGAATGAAATCAAAAATAGCATGTCCTCCTGGATTGGTGCCTGTAATAAAGTTAGCCCAGGCTACAGGACTATGAGGGGGGATGCTTGTTCTTAATGGCCGAAAATCTCCCTGACTCCAGAGCTGCTGGAAATGGGGAAGCTTTCCTTGTTTCATCCAAACAGTGAGAAGATGAGGGTCCATTCCATCAAGACCAAGAATAATTACTTTTTTTTGAGTAGCTTTTTTGCCTAGGTTTTTAGTTAAAAGGCTTGAACTTTGACCGAGAGCTACCAAAGAGCCCGCTGTTAGTCCTAATTTAATAAATTCTCTCCGATTTATAGTCATTTCAATTCTCCGTTTTCTTTGTGAGCTATTCTTTATTTAAATAAATTTTTAGTTTCGATTAAAGAATGACCGTCCATATGGGAAGGAGGTTGGAGACCGAATAGCTCAAGTACAGTCGGGGCAATATCAATGATAGCAGGGGAGTTGGTTTTTATCTTCTGATTACAGAAAAAGACTCCGGGTACAAGCTCAGGGTCGATACAGTGGTCGCCGCTCCAGGCTTTAGCGTTGTCTTCAAAAATAACCGAATTTACTTTTCCAGTTACTGAATCCCAGGATACCCTATAGCCTTCATTATAGCCAACAATAAGATCTGGACAATTATCTTTATAGGGGCCAGAAGGAAGGTTATCTTTGTCATAAACGTGAGTTATAGCTATAGAGTCTTGCTCTTCATCTTTGAGATTATTTAATTTATGGATAAGCTCTCTTTTCAAATCTTTGGTTTGAAGACCGGGCTCAACTATCCCCTGGGCTTCTCTCCCTTTTTGATTTATGTATATTCCCGCTAAACCGAGGCCGTAAGCTTTTGTCTTTGACCAATCTACATCTCTAAACCATTCGCCACTTTCTGTTTTATTATCTTTTAAGCTGAGATAGCCGTTAAGATAGAGCCATGAATTAAGGTTAACTCCCCGCCGGAATGATTTAAAGCCGTGATCAGACATTATAATTAAGATACTTTTATTATCAATTTTTTCTTGAACTCTGCCGATAAATTCATCCATTCGCAGATATAATTCTTCAATTACCTTCTCACTTAATGTAGCTTGGCTGCTCTGAAGAGCGGGATGTTTTTTGTCTAAATACCGGAAGAACATATGCTGTATACTGTCAGTTGTTTCAAAGACACAGGCCACTACCCCTTTTTTGGTTTTGTTGAGAGCATTAAAAAACATTTCTTCCCATTCTTTATGATTCGAGTAAGTAAACTCTAAAAAAGCCTGTTCACTGAGTACCCCTTCATTTAGAGCCCAAGTATCATTGGCTTCGCCTAAGGTTATAAAACTTCCTAAAAGTTTAGCTAGATAAACGGAATAAATGAAGGGATGAGAAATGGGTAAAGCTGGTTTTTCTGGATCAATATTAAGAGGAGTGATATACATCTCGAAATGAGGTTTTATCTGAGAGATAAAAAAACGGCAGATGGCCCTGATTTTCATTCCTAATCCGGGGCGAAAAGTTAATTTAATCCAGGGGGAGAATTCTTTCATTTTCAGCTTGAATTTTTGCTCTGAGACCTCAATTAAAGCTTCTTCTTGGTCATAATCGAGAGTAATGGTTAGGGGCAGGTGGATTTCTTCCTTTTTTTTGAGAAGAGTATTTTCGGGACCGGAAATATAAGTTTCTATTTTATGGCTGTTAACGGTCACTGGAATGTTAATACCTCCTTCTCGTTCTCTTATTTTTTCTTGGTTAGATGTATAATAGAAAAAAGTGCCCTGGCTTCCTTTTAAATCAGGAGCGCACATTCCCGAGAGGAGATGCCCAGAGAATTTTTCTGGAGGAAAAGTAATAGGTACCCTTAAGATTGTGCTGAAAATTCCGTTGTCTCCTAATATTTTCCAAAAAGGTATGCTTTTTCGCAACCCCTTTATTTCTGGCTTAGAAAGAGGAATATTATATTTTCCTAAGGATAAAAATCTTTTAGGGCTTACGATTCTAGCAGAGGAAAGATCAGGAAGATAAGTTTTAGGATCTCGGCTGAGGAAATCAAAAATATTATGTTTGGCCGGATGGCAGCCCGTCATAAAAGAGGACCAGGCTACAGGCGAAATGGCTGGAGTTGTTGTTTTCAGGCGGGCATATGAGCCATTTTTTTTGAGCTGGGAAAAATGGGGCAATTTTCCTTCTGACATAAATTTTTCTGCAAGTTTTGGCTCCAAGCCATCTAAGCCGACAATGACTAATTTGTTAATGAGGCTTTTTTTAAAAGCTCTCTGTCCTTTTATTAGCCTCAAGAGAAGCCGGAATGGCCAAGAAAGAATTGAAAATACTGCTAGAAAAAAAGTAAGAAAGAGAACAAGGAAAGAAGAAAGAAAAGCAAAACCTGCCCCAGGCCCAATATAAGCGTAAAGACCTATTGGCGAAAGAAGAATTAGGAAAAAGAATATCTTTAATTTTACATATTTCTTCATTTTTTAATTTATAATTATTATAGTCCTCTTAGCTAAAATTATCCATAATTATTGAGGCTAAATCTGAAATAGATATATCTTCAGCCATCTTTTTATCGGCCCAGAAGAAAGCGTCGTCCCAGGTGTGCATACCCTGGAGATTGGAACGGCTAAAGATATCTTTTTTCTTGATTGAGCCTTTGATGTCAAAACCATATTTAGAAAGAATAATAAGGTCTGGACCATGAGCTAAATAAGGGCCAGAGTAGATATCTTGGGTATCCAATACTTTTCTTATCACTTTTTGGCCTTTATATTCCAATTTTTCCAATTTATCTCTGATTTCACTTTTTAAAGCTTCCTTTTCAGCTTCCTCAACTCTGCCCAGAGGAAACTTGTGTTTTAGATTTAGATAAAGACGGTTAGGGTCAAGAACAAAAGCTTGACTTTCCTGATGGATCTCATTGAGATTTTGAGGAGAATCGGTTTTGAATTTCAAATAACCTTCTTTTTCAAGCCAGGCATTGAGATAGACCTCCTGGTTAATAGCCGTAAAGCCGTGATCTGAGAGAAGGTAGAGGCCTTTATCCTCTGGAGAAAATTTTCTGAAGGAAGTAACAACTTTTTTTATGACTTGATCTATCCGGTGATAGTAGTCTAAAAATTTTTGATGAAAAGGATGATTTGAATCTTCATAAGCGTTCCACAAGAAATGTTGGAGTCTATCTGTGCCGGTGATTACTAGTTCAAAATAATCCCAATCTTCGGGCCATAACCAAGAAAAAGCTTGGAGCCTGCTTTGGAGGGTAGCTGTTAGCTCTGACCAGAGGAGGTTGTGGTCATTTCTGGCTTTAAAGGTGTCGACATCAATTTGATACCCCATTTTTTCTAAATGAAATTTGAGAGAAAGAGGGTAAACTGCTTTAGCCAATTCTATGGCTACAAAGCCAGAGATCAATTTTCCGTTTATTTTTCGGGCTGGATAGGTTGAAGGTTGGTTGATGATAATGCATTTTTTCTTTTTTTGACCAAGTTCATCCCAAAAAGTGGTTTTCTTGAGGTCAAGAAAATTGGGGAAACGAAGTTCATAGCTGCCTTTTTTTAAATCAGTAAAACCGAAAATTCCATGAGTAGCAGGATTGCTACCGGTCATGAAATTGGTCCAACTGACGGCTGAAATTTCCGGAAGGCTGGCCTTCATCTTGTGGAGATGCCCTTTCTCTAAAAGGGTGGAAACAAAAGGCATAATGCCTTTTCGGCTTAAATCAAGGAGGAGGGAATGAGGGACACCGTCCAAGCCTATAACGCAGACTTTTTTCTTCTTTTCTTTCTTAAATAAAGCCATAAAAACACTCTATTATAACAGCAATATGCCAATTGTCAATTTGCTTCGAAAAAGGAAAGCATTTTTATATCCATGTTTATGTGACCCCTTTTATGTTGTTTACATTAGAATGACGTCTGTTTGGGAATCATCTTTTAGAAGAAGATCATTTTCGTTGATTCCGGCCTTATTGCCCATACTGATAAACTTAGAAGAGCCAATATTGGATTCTTGGGCATAATCAAGAACAGACACGCAAAGAACTCCAGACTGAGAAATAAAAGCTATGTTTCCTTGCAGAAAAGGCATTCCTGGCCTTTAAGCCTTTAAGACAGGATAAGGCGCTTTGGTTCTTGAGTGAAGAAGACTAAAGTTACTCTATTTTCTATTTTCTCTTCAAATTTTTTCTTGGTGGCTTATTTAACTTCTTTATTTAGTATTTCCATATATTTACTCTTATTTCTATTTTAATTTGATGAAAGGGAAAGATGAATAAAATATAATAAAATGTTATCAAAGGTGGCAGAACATTTATTGGGCTTGAACTAAGAAATAATCAGCCACTCTTATATTGTATTTTTTTGGATCCAGCACTTTTATTATTGTTCTTTTATATTGATTGATTTGACTGTCTACTTCAGTGAGATCTACAACCTGGCCATCAATTTTATGTCCGTTTTTGTCAGCAATTATTTTAACCTTTGGTCGGTTAAGATTAGCTTGGTCCATATTAACTTCAAAAACAAGCCCGATTTCTCCTGTATTTAGAAGAATCAAGCTGCCAACTGGATAAGCTCCCATCATGTTGACGAATACTTTGAGGAGGATTGGATCAAATTCAAGGCCGCTTTTCTCTATCATCATTTTAAGGACTTCAGTCCGTGTAAAAACTTTCTTTCTGTAAGGTCTTTCTGTGGTTAAAGCATCGAAGAAATCACAGATTTTTACAATTTTGCTAAAAAGGTTAATATTTTTTTTCTTGTGATAACGGGGGTATCCAGAAAGGTCTTCTTTGAGATGATGCTCCATGGCTACATTGATAGCTCTTATAGGTAAATAGCTCTGTTCTTTAAGCTGCACCAGTTTTTCAGCTCCAAGATGAGGATGTTTTTCTATTATTTCTCTTTCTTTTTTATCTAATCGGCTCGGCTTATCCAGAATTTCTTTAGGGATTTCAGTTTTTCCAAAATCATGAAAAAAAGCGCTTATTCCTAAATCTACCAGTTCATTTTTGTCAAGTCCCAGCCGCCGTCCCAGAGAAATAGACAGTAAACAGACGTTAACTGAATGGTTGAGTGTATATTCATCAAAGTTTTTAATAGTAGTTAAGCCATAGATGAAAGATTCATTGGCTACAATATGATTAAACATCGACTGCATTAATCTCCTGGTAACATTGAGAGGAGTTTTTTCTTCTTTGCTTAAGGCCTCAAACATTTCTTTAAGATGGGTGATGCCCAGGAAAAACACTTTAGCTGCGTATTTTTCATTGCTGATAGCTAATTCATTAGGAGGTATTTTTTCAATAGTTATATGTTTGATTTCACTTTCTCTAATTCGATTTAGGAACTCCGGGAAATGATCATCTTTTTTTTCTGTTTTTTGAACAAAAAGAGCTACAAATTGTCTTACTTCTTCTTGACTTAGACCAGGTTTGAAATTAAGAATGCTTATATCCTTTTTCTTAAATTCACTGCTTATTAATCTGAAGAGATTATAATTCGAAAAGGAGAATATAATTTTTCGAGCGTTGAAAAAGAGAGCACTTTGGCGGAGGGTAAAAGAAGCTTCGTGCTCCACCTCCAGAACTTTTTGAATAGCCCCAAAAAGTCCCTCTATCTGGTTGATATAGATAAGGTTATTGGGTTCATAAATTTTGGCAATTTTGATGGCCATATTGAAACGCCGAAGAATTTCTAAGGCAGATTTTAATATTTCTTTATCAGTCAGTAATTTTTTCTCTGGGTGAGGCTTATCCATATTTTTATCCTTGGCTTTTCTTCTGGTCAAAAGATGGAAAGCTCATTTTCTCAAGCATATTTAAAGCTAATCTTTTTACTTGGCGATGTCTAGACTTAGCTCCTCTATGTAAGATGTCAATAACGGTGGTCTTGTCTACTGTCTCCTGCTCTAAGGCTTTTAGAGCACAAAGGGAATTTTCTACCCTTTTATGGAAGGAGAAAAAGCCTGTTTTAGTTATTATTTCTTTTATTGTCTTCAGGGCAAGTTTATTTCTACTTCGGGCCAAAAGATTTAAAAGGGTTTGCTTTTCCCTGCGGCTCCTTTTCTTAAAGGATTTATGTTTGATAATGTTGAGAACAGGCTTAAGGAGAAAATCATCAGGAGGAGAGACTATATTTTCGGCTGCTGCAATTCGGATGTCTTCTTCTTTATCTGCTAAAAATCCGATTAAGATCTTGGAGGCAGTTGACTCTTTAATTTTTCCTAGAGCCTGAATTGCTGCTTGTTTTATAGCTCTATTTTGATAAGGGATGAAATGGGCCAAGAGTTGAATCGCTTTTTTTTCTCCTGAGGAACAAAGAATGGCTATAACCTCTTGGGCCAAGGCTGGTTTATCTTCATCGGCTATCTTTATCAATTTCTCCCAATTTTTATTAGCCACCACTCTTAGGAAATTTAAGGCATCTTTCTGAAAACGGGGATTTTTTAACTCTCCATAGAGCTGGCCTAAAAATAGTATGGCTTCAGAACCAAGATATTTTAAATAATCAAAAACAGGCCTAAAATCAGTAATATAACATTTTTTAAGTGCATCCTTAACTAAATCTAAAGATTGTTTATTTTTCCTGTTTTGAAAAAAGCCATTTAGTAGATTTACTCTTTGTTTATCTTGAAATTGGAGGTCCTGACGCAGCTCATAAATATAACTCATGATTTGGCTGGCCAAGCTGAAATTTCCTTGTTGGATGATTTGCTTAAGTGTGTTTTCCAGGGCTTCAAGATTGGCTGAAAAGCGCTGGATATCATCTTCTAGACTCAGGATTTCCAGGATTAGAAAAGCTACCTCTTCTTCAGAGGATAATTGGCGGTTGCTTTCAAGCATGTATTTAAGTTTTTTATTCTCTTTTTCACTTAAAGAAGAGTAGAATTCTTCTGATTCGAGCCTTTTTATTTCCATCTCCTCCTGAGCTTTTTCTTCAAGGCTGACTGTTTTAGCCTCTGTTTCAACAGGAGAGGCTAACTTTTTAAGCTCTTCTCTATCTTCGGGAGTGAGAGCAATAGAGCCAGTTTCTAGTTGGTGGTGTTCGATTTTAAATTCAATCGGTTTCTTGCCTGCTCCAATCTTTGTTTCCAAAAAATCATCGGGAGCGAAATAGCGAATGTGGGCAAAATCTTTTTCCCAGAGTAGACTGACAATATCACTTTCGCCAGGGGGAGATTCATAATATTTTTTTATCAGCCCTAGAAATTCCTGGAGCTGGTTATAATTTAGGCCTTTATAAAAAAATAGCTTTTGCAGGCCATCTTTAAAAAAGAGAAAAGGAAGACTTTTGATAAAGCTTTCATCTTGATAAACTGTTTTTCCTTGGTAGCTAAATGAAAATTCATCAACATCGAGTTCTAATTTCCAGTTTTCTTCCAGAAATTTTATCATCTTTTCTGCTAGCTCGTGAATAAAACTCTTTACAGAGGAATGGTCAGGAGGAAAAATTTTTATTAAAGAAACAGTTTTAGCCAGGAGAGCGGTTATTTCTTTAACCTTTTCTGCAATTTCCTCCTTAGATTTTTTCCCTTCTTGATTGTTATTTGAATTATTTACAGTTGCTGGCGGTGAAGAATTTTTTGTCCAATTTCCCATGTATTTATCCTTAAAAATTAAGGGTAAAAATCGATAAGCTCAACATATTTATCCGGCTCTCCATCTGTTTACTTCTTTAATCTAATATTTTTTTTCCTTTTTAGCAAATTATTTGTCTCCATAAAAAACAACCTTCTTGTAGAGAAGAGCATAGATATGCTATTATTCATTTCCTTGAGGAGGTATTTCCAACACCGTGATAAATAATAATGAGTAAAGTTGTCTCTAGAGGTAGCGATTTTCTTTCAGCCGAAGCCCATAGCGATGGGTGGGGGGCCTTGGCCAGGATAGGAGAAATTTCTGCCATATTTCATTTCTTGGTGAAAACTTTCAGCCATCACGGAAATGGAAATGCTCACTTCCCCTGAAAAAAATTTTATGGTTAAAAGGAGGATTGATGAAATCAAGAATTAGTCTTAGTATTTTATTTATTTTGTTGATGTTAATAGGCGTTGTCTATTCAGCCCAGGAAGCTCGCTTGCTGCGTTTTCCAGCCATTTATGGTGATCAAATTGTTTTCACTTATGCCGGGGATTTATATACAGTTCCTGCTAAAGGAGGAGTGGCCAGAAAATTAACCAGCCACCAGGGTTTTGAAATTTTTGCTCGTTTTTCACCTGATGGTCAGTGGATAGCTTTTACGGCTGAATACGATGGCAATAGAGAAGTTTATTTGATGCCTCGAGAAGGAGGAGTACCTCGGAGATTGACATATACAGCCAGTCTGAGCCGGGATGATGTTTCTGATAGAATGGGGCCTAATAATATTGTGATGGGCTGGATGCATGATAATCAGCATATAGTCTTTCGTTCCCGTTGGCATGAATGGAACAGTTTTAACGGACAGCTCTATTTGGCCTCAATAAAGGGCGGAATTCCTCAACAACTTCCTTTGCCGAGAGGAGGATTTTGTTCTTTTTCTCCAGATGACAAAAAATTGGCCTACAACCGTATTTTTCGTGAATTCAGAACCTGGAAGCGTTATAGAGGAGGAATGGCTGATGATATTTGGATTTATGATTTTGAGACCAAGAGAATAGAAAACATCACCAATAATCCAGCCCAGGATATTATTCCTATGTGGAGCGGACAGAAAATTTATTTCCTTTCAGACCGAGATGAACTGAAGAAGATGAATCTTTATGTTTATGATTTAAAAACCAAAGAGACAAAAAAATTAACCGACTTTAAAGAGTATGATATTAAATTTCCGTCACTCGGCCCTCAAGCCATTGTCTTTGAAAATGGAGGTTTTATTTATAGGTTTGATTTAAATAAGGAAATAGCGGAAAAAGTTCCAGTGATCATAGCTGATGATTTGCCTTTAGGGCGAAGCCAGATTGTGAAAATTAAAGATAAGATCACTAATTATGAAATCTCACCTGATGGCAAACGAGCTCTTTTTGGAGCTCGAGGAGATATATTCACCGTCCCTGCTAAGTATGGCAATACTCGTAATTTGACGGCCACTTCAGGAATTCATGAAAGAAATTCAAAATGGTCACCTGATGGGAAATGGGTAGCCTTTATCTCTGATAAAAGCGGGGAAGACGAGATTTATATCATTCCTCAAGACGGTTCAGGTCCACCAGTTCAAATTACCACAGGGGCCGATACCTATAAATATCAGATTTATTGGTCTCCAGATTCTAAAAAGATTCTTTGGGCTGATAAGCTTCTTAGGCTAAATTATGTCAATATTGAAACGAAAAAAATCGTCCAGGTAGCCAAGGCTACAAGATGGGAAATAAGTGAATATGTCTGGTCACCCGATTCTCAGTGGATAGCTTATGCTAAGCCCGAAGAGAAGGGTATGACCAAGATTTATCTCTACAATTGTCCTGCCCATAAAACATATGAAGTTACAGAAGGTTGGTATTCGTCATATTCTCCTTCTTTCCATTCAGGAGGCAAATACCTATTTTTTGTTTCCGATAGAGATTTTAATCCTGTTTATAGTAGAGTAGAGTGGAATTATGCTTATATTTCCATGTCCAGGATCTATCTTGTCACTCTTTCTAAGATTACCAAGTCTCCTTTTACTCCTCAAAGCGATGAGGTAGAGATTAAAAAAGAGGAAGGAAAGACAGTTTCCGGAGCTGAAAAGAAAGAAGCAAAGACAAAAAAAATAACTGTTAAAATAGATCCAGAAGGACTTAAAGATCGTATTGTGGCCCTGCCCATTCAGGTGGCTGATTATTGGCATCTAACATCTGTAGGCGACAGAATCTACTACATGATGAGAAGTGATAGAGACAGGAAAGCCTCTTTGAAGATGTATGACCTTAATAAGAAAAAAGAAACTAACCTGGGGAACATTAATGACTATGAAATCTCTTTTAATCAGAAAAAAATGCTGGTTTCTCAGGATAAATCTTATGCCATAATTGATCTTCCTCAACAGTCTATAAAACTAAAGGAAAAGCTTGATCTTTCTCATCTTGAAGCAAAGGTAAATTTCAAAGAGGAGTGGAATCAGATTTTTAATGAATGCTGGCGACAAATGAAATATTTCTTTTATGCACCCAATATGCATGGTCTAGATTGGCAGGCTATGAAAAAACGATATCAACCTCTAGTTAAGTACGTCAATAACAGAGCTGATCTAACTTACATTATTGGGGAAATGATTGGGGAGCTTAATGTCGGCCACACTTATGTTGGGGGAGGCGATATTCCCCGTCCTCCTAAAGTTGAGGTTGGAATGCTCGGGGCTCAGTTCAAGAAGGATGAAAAAAGTGGCTATTTCCAAGTAACAAAAATTCTAAAAGGTCAGAATTGGGATAAATCACTTCGGTCTCCTTTGACTGAAATAGGAGTTGGGGTCAAAGAAGGAGATTATATTATTGCTATCCAGGGTAAACCGACCAATAAAATGGTTGATTTGTATGAGGCCTTAGTAAACACTGTCGGCAAACAAGTCAAGCTACGAGTCAACTCCAAGCCTGAAGAACAGGGAAGCAGGGAAGTGGTTGTCGTCCCTATTAAAGATGAACTCTCGTTATACTATTATAATTGGGTTCAGAAAAATATTGAGAAAGTAACAAAAGCTACCAACGGCAAAGTTGGCTATATCCATATCCCTGATATGTCGAGGCAAGGATTAAATGAATTTGTTAAGCATTTTTATCCTCAGTTAAAAAAGAAAGCTCTTATCATTGATGTTCGTGGTAATGGTGGCGGTAGCGTTTCGCCGATGATAATTGAGCGACTGCGTCGCCAAATGGACATGGTAGATATGTCCAGGGATACCACCCCCCAGCCGGATCCATTTGCAGTTTTAGTAGGACCTAAAGTATGTTTAATGGATGAATTTTCTGCTTCAGATGGAGATATTTTCCCTTACCGGTTCCGAAAGAATAAATTAGGAAAATTGATAGGCAAGAGGACTTGGGGAGGCGTAGTTGGTATCCGCGGCTCTTTGCCTCTGGTTGATGGTGGCTACTTAATGAAACCAGAATTTGCTGTTTACAGTACTGAGGGCAAAAAGTGGATAATTGAAGGAAAGGGAGTTGAACCTGATATTTATGTCGATAATGATCCAGCTCAGGAATTTGCAGGTAATGACCAGCAGTTGAATAAAGCCATCGAAGTAATTCTCGAGGAGTTGAAAACTAAAGAGAAAGAACTGCCTAAAATTCCTCCATATCCCATTAAGAAAAAATAAGAGCAGAGGTATTCGTCCTAATTGTTGACAATTTAAAGAGGATTAACTATGGCCGATAAAAATAAAGTGAAAGTTAGCTGTATCCAATGTGGAACAACTAATTATTATCCATTAGACCAAAATGGGAAAAAAGTTGTCTGCGGGCGTTGCCATCAGCCTTTGCCTCAACCTGGTTCGGTAATAGAACCATCTCTCCCTCAAGTTCAAGCCATTCTTCAGCATTCTTCTCTTCCCATTTTAATTGATTTTTATTCCCCTGCCTGCGCTCCATGCCATATAATGAATCCCCTGGTTGATAGTCTTGCTCAAAGAAGAAAAGGAGAGCTGATGGCAGTTAAAATTAACGTTGATCTCTATCCTCAATTGGCTGCCTCTTTTCGAGTTCAAGCGGTGCCCACCTTCATTATTGTTAATAAGGGACATGAAAGAGGCAGAACTAGCGGGGCTATGTCCGAGGCAGACTTTGCTTTATGGGTGGCCAGTCTGATTTGAAGCAAGAAAAAATTTTAATTTTCTTCTAAAATAAATTTTAATTTAGTTAGGGAGAAGAAAATAATGACTGTCTATGATTTGATTCTTAGTCGGAGGACAATCCGTCAGTTTTTAGCTAAGCCAATATCTAAAATAGTATTAGAAAAATTGGTCAATGCAGCCAGATTAGCTCCCTCAGCTGCTAATCTTCAACCCTTAGAGTTTGTGGCTGTCAACGATCCAGAGCTTAATAAGGCTGTCTTTTCCTGTTTGAGATGGGCAGCTTATATTTCTCCTGAAGGGAATCCTAAGCCAGGTCAAGAACCCAGAGCTTATATAGTAGTCTTAGTCAACACAAAAATTAGTGATAAAGGTTTTGAAAGGGATTCGGGGGCAGCTCTTGAAAATATGATCCTTGCTGCTTGGGAAGAAGGAATTGGCAGTTGCTGGGTTATCTCAATCGATAGATCAAGAATTCATCAGATATTAGGGATTCCTGAAGAGTATAAAGTGGATTCTATTTTAGCTCTCGGTTATCCGGCTGAAAAACCGATAATAGAAGAGATAAAGGATTCGGTCAGATACTGGAAAGACGAAAATGCCCAACTTCATGTGCCTAAGAGGAAATTAGAGGAAGTTTTTCATTTCAATAAGTTTTGACATTATTTATTCCCCTGCCACCATAAGCTCTTTTATTTTTATAGTAGGACCGGCCAGCAGAGATCGCCAATCAGGGTCGTTGCCAATAATTTCAATATTATTTAAAATTTCTCCTAATTGGCCAGAAATCGTTATTTCTGAGACGGGAAATTTCACCTCTCCTTTTTCTACCCAGAGACCAAAAGCTCCTTTTGAAATCTCGCCAGTAAGAGGATTAAGTCCATGACCTATTGTTCTGATTAAGATTAATCCTTTCTCCAAAGAGTTTATTATATTTTGAGGCGAATTATCATCTGGGACTAGATAGAAATTATTAGGGCTTACACCTGTTCCTTCAGCGTTGCCTGTAGACATCAGCTTTAATTTACGAGCTGCATAGGAATTGCATAGGTAATTTTTTAAAACGCCTTTTTCAATGACAGCTGTTTTTTGGCAAGGAACCCCTTCACTATCAAATGGCCTCGAACCAAGCTTTCCTGGTAAAAGGCCATGATCATAAATATTTACCTTCTTATTGGCAATTTTTTGGTGAAGTTTGCCTACCAAAAAGGAAGCTTTTTGATAAATAGAAACTCCTGAGATACAAGCGAATAGAAATCCCAATAGCCAGGAGGTCATCATTGGTTCAAAAATAACAGGGACTTTTTGCGTTTTTATTTTACGAGGATTTAACTGGCGGACAGTTCTTTCCACCGCCTTTTTGGCAATTTCAGCAGGAGATTCCAAGTCTTTCCAGAATCGTTGAGCTGAAAACCAAAAATCTTCAACTTTGTTGTCAGGATCTCCGGCTTGGAGACCAAGACTGAGACTACAGAAAGTTTCACTATATTGATGGAGAAATCCATGAGAGTTGGCCAGGACATGTTTTATCTCTCTGGTTTCCAGGCTGGCTCCATGGGAATTTGTTATCCTTTTATCAGCCATAGCTATCTTTTCGGCCTCCTTAGCCACAGCTATTTTTGTTTTTGTTTCTAAACGAGGAATTTCTGGGTCATATAGCTTAAGTGATGAAGGTTTGATTGAAAAAGGGGAGAGGTCTGGCAGTCCAGCAAACGGGTCTGGATTAGTCACTTGAGCTCGGTCAATGGCTTTGACCACTAGATTTTTGAGAGTTTCCGGAGATAAATCTGAGGAAGTAGCCCAGGCGGTTTTTTTGTCTTTTATTATTTTAAGAGCAAGAGAAGTAATCCCGGCTTCAACCAGGTTTTCAATTTTCCCTAACCTTACATCTAGACTAAATTCAAGGCTGTCAGCAATGGAAACCTGGCTTTCATCAGCTCCTTTAGCCTGAGCGTAAGTGACTAAATGTTCAGCTATGTCCCCTAAAGATGAGATGGCCTTCTTTCTATGGCTCATTCCCGGCCTCCAACAGTCATTTTATCGATCTTTAAAGTGGGACAGCCATCATTGACTGGAACTTGTTGGCCGCCTTTGCTGCAGGTTCCTGTTTGGAGACCAAATTTTAAGTCTGAACCAACCATGCTTATTTTATTTAAAATATCAATATTGCTTCCGATGAGAGTAGCTTGTTTAACGGGCGAGGTTAATTTGCCTTCTTCTATCAGAAAGCCTGAGCTAACTGAAAAAGTGAATTTACCAGAATCTTCCACTTGACCTCCTTGGTATTTATAAGCATAAAATCCTCGGCTGATTGATTTTATTATTTCCTGAGGCGAGTATTCACCGGCGGCAATATAGGTATTACTCATTCTGGGAAGAGGAAAGCAAGTGAAATTTTGGCGGCGGCCATGTCCGGTAAGCGAGGCTTTCATTAATTTAGCCGAGAGTTTATCCTGAAGAAAACCAACCACTTTACCCCTTTCAATGAGTAGCGTTTTCTGAGGGATTGTACCTTCATCATCCATATTATAGCTGCCGCGAAAATAGGGAATAGTTGGGTCATCATAAATTGTTAATTGAGAGGTGCCTACTTTTTTACCCATTTTATTCCAGAAAACAGAGGTCTTTTTACGGTTAAAGTCAGCTTCAAGGAGATGGCCGACAGCTTCATGAATCAAGACACCACTATGTCCTGGAGCCAGGACAACAGGCATTTCACCAGCTGGGGGAGCTACTGCTTCTAACAGAAGAAGAGCTTCTTTAGATGCTTCTTGTCCAATGGTCTGGGGGGTTAACTTCTTGGAAAAATATTCCAGACCAACTCTACCGCCCCCTCCATAGTAGCCTACTTCTCTTTTGCCTGATTTTTCAGCAATAGCTGAGCAGGTAAGTTTTAGCAGTGGTCTTGAATCAAAGGTAACTATTCCTTCTGAATTAGCAATTATAATGGTTTGGAGCTTGTCGACAAGATTGACCTTGACTTTTTTTATAAGAGAGCTGAAGCTTTGAGCTGCCGCATAGGTTTTTTTTACTAAGGATATTTTTGTCTGGAGGTTGCTTTCATAGGCTGGGATTTGAATAGGGTAGAAATTATGTTTCATTGGTAAGGGATTGAGTTGAAAAGGAGATATCCTTTTAGTCTGGTTAGCAACGGAGGCGGCTGTTTGAGCCGCCTTTTTTATTTTATTCAGGGAAAAGCTGTTGGTATAACCAAAACCTGTTTTCTCTTTTGAAATAACCCGAATTCCCAGGCCCTGGCTAATACTTTCGGCCGTTTCTTTGATAATGTCATCTTCCATATTAATATAATTATAGGTACTATGTTCTAGATAAATCTCTGAAAAATCACCTCCCTGACTGAGAGCAAGATCCAGAATCAGATAAAGATTAGCTAAGTCCAGGTTGAAAGTTTTTTCTAAGGTAAGAGATAATGAGTCTTTCATTTTAAACTAAAATAAACTGTTATCAGATTTATTGCAAGCCTAGAAAAGGGGGTCAGGCCTTCACATTTGACATAAAATTAATGTTAAGTGTAAAAAGCTGAGCTTTGCTTTTTCTTTTCATTTGTCAATAAACTAATACCAAATGTGAAGGTCTGACCCCCTTTAAATTCCTGTTTGACTGAGTTGCTAAGAAAAATTATAATCAATGCCTGTGAAAACTGAAAAACTTGATTCTATTATAAAAACAGCTCTTGAGGAAGATCTGCCTCAAGGAGATATTACTTCTGAGAGTATTATTGAACCTAATTTCTTTTCAGAAGCGATAATTTTGGCCAAAGAAATGGGGATTTTAGCTGGGATTGAGGTGGCTCAAAGAGTTTTTCAGTTGATAGACGATACTGTTATTTTCCGAAAGAGATTAAAAGATGGGAAGCCTTTTGATCCTGGTCAAATCTTGGCTGATCTTAAAGGTAACTCTATATCTATTTTAAAAGCAGAAAGGACAGCTTTAAACTTTCTCCAGCGTCTTTCAGGTATTGCTACTATTACTCATAAATTTGTGGAAGCTTTAGAAGGCAGCAAGACTGCTATTCTTGATACGCGAAAAACGACACCAGGCCTAAGAGCTTTAGAAAAGTATGCTGTCAGGATGGGCGGAGGAGAGAATCACCGCTTTAACCTTTCAGAGATGGTGTTGATTAAAGATAATCATCTGTGTCTAGTAAAAAGTATAGCATATGCTGTCCAAAGAGCTAGAAAAAAGGTAGGCCCTGAGGTTGAAATTGAAGTTGAGGTTTCCACTCTTGAGGAAGCTGAAGAAGCAATTAAGAGTGGAGCTAACAGAGTCATGCTTGATAATATGGATCTGGAAGAGTTAAAGAAAGTAGTCCCTCAGCTCAAAGGGAGGATTGCCCTGGAAGTCTCAGGGAAGGTGAGTTTGGCTGAAATAAAAGAACTGGGTTCCCTTGGGGTAGATTATATTTCAATAGGAAGTTTAACTCATTCTTATAAATCAATTGATATTAGTTTGGAATTTTTAGGATAGAGTTTATGACTAAAGAGCAGAGTTTATTTACCGATGTATTAATTATTGGCAGCGGAATTGCTGGCGCTAGTACAGCTTTAGAAGCTGCTAAAAGTGGTTTGAGAGTTATTGTTTTAAACAAAAACTCAAAGATTGAAGAGTCTAATACTTTTTATGCTCAAGGGGGGATTGTTTCCCTTGGGCATGATGATTACCCAGAATTATTAAAAGAAGATATAATCAAAACGGGAGATAGAATCAATAATCCCGAAGCAGTGGAAATTCTGGCCAGGGAAGGGAAAAAGATGGTCGACAACATTTTGATCAAGGAGCTGGCTATTCCCTTTACCCGCAGTTCCCCAGATTCTTTAGATTATGCTCAAGAAGCTGGCCATTCACGTCGAAGAATTCTTCATATTAAGGATACTACAGGCAAAACAATAGAAGAAAAATTTATTGAAGCCTTGAAAAAATATTCAAATGTTACACTTTTGCCTGATTTCACAGCCGTTGATTTACTGACTATTCCTCACCATTCTAAGAATCCCATTGCTTTTTATAGAGAGCCGCAGTGTATTGGAGCTTATGTATTAGATAATAAGAGACATAGAGTAACAAATATTTTCGCTGCTTATACGGTTTTGGCTACAGGCGGCTGTGGAGCTCTTTACCTTTATACTTCTAATCCCAGAACTGCCATTGGTGATGGTTACGCTATGGCTTATCGAGCAGGAGCCAGGATTGTCAATATGGAATATATTCAATTTCACCCTACCTCGCTTTTCCATAGAGATGCTGATGGATTTCTGATTTCTGAGACAGTAAGAGGAGAAGGAGCTCGCTTAAAAACCAAGGATGGAAGGGCGTTTATGGAAGATTATTCAGAGAAAAAAGACCTGGCTCCCCGGGATGAGGTTACTCGAGCTATTTATGAAGAAATGACTAATACCAGTTCTAGTTATGTTTATCTTGATTTGGCCTCCTACGCTAAAGTTGATATTAAAAAAAGATTTCCTAATATTTATCAAACCTGTTTGAAATACGGTATAGATATTACTAAAGAACCTATTCCTGTTGTCCCTGCTGCCCATTATTGTTGCGGTGGGGTACTGGTAGATAGCTGGGGACTGAGCTCTCTTAAAGGACTTTATGCAGTAGGAGAAGTAGCTTGTACTGGTCTTCATGGAGCCAATCGTCTTGCTTCTACTTCTCTTTTAGAAGGTTTGATCTGGGGAACAAGAGCAGCCCAGCATATTACAGCTCATTTTAATCCTACTCTCTCTTATAATCCTTCAGAAATTCATGAATGGTACTATCCCCAAGAAGAGGAAGAGATTGATCCAGCCTTAATTAATCAGGATTGGCTGGTCATTAGGGCTACTATGTGGAATTATGCTGGTATTATCCGCACTCCCAAGCGTCTGGAAAGAGCTAGAGCTGATCTTGACTATCTTCGTCACCGGATAGAAAAGTTTTATAAGGAAGCTAGGATGGATGCTAAGATTGTTGGCTTAAAACACGGCATCCAGGTGGCCCAGCTTATTACTACAGCCGCTATTAATAATCCTATCAGCCGCGGCGCCCATTTTATAAAATCAGGCAAGAGCGACTAATCATCCGGCCATAGCGCTGTTTGTAGCATCTGCTACCCTCAGCAGACTGTTAATCCTATGTCATAAGTCGTGAGATGTAAATCGTGAATCGTGAGTCGTATGTGTCCTGTAGGGTCCATTGTCCTCAATGGACCGTTTAACTTTATTGACTTTTTCCTATAGAGAAATAAAATAACTTATTCTATAATAATAAAATAAAATTTCGCCTGGAGTAGATTATGTCAGATAGTGAATGGATAAAGGAAACTCTAAACCTGCCTCAAACTTCATTCTCTATGAAAGCCAAACTCCCTTTAAAAGAACCAGAGTTTATTAAAAAATGGGAAGACATTAATCTTTATCAAAAGATTCAAGAAAAAAGAAAAAATTCGCCGACTTTTGTCCTCCATGATGGGCCTCCCTATGCTAATGGGAATATTCATTTGGGAACTGCTCTTAACAAAATTCTAAAGGATTTTATTATTAAAACTAAGACCATGGCCGGCTTTAAATCTCCTTATTTACCGGGTTGGGACTGCCATGGGCTGCCTATTGAAATTAAAGTAGATCAGCTCCTAGGAGAGAGGAAAAAGTCGCTGTCAATAATTGCCATTCGAGAAGAATGTAAGAAATATGCTCTTAAATACGTAAATATTCAGAGGAGGCAGTTTAAAAGATTAGGAGTATTTGGAGAATGGGATACCCCCTATTTAACTATGAATCCGGAATACGAAGGCGAGGTTCTTCGCTATCTGGCTTCTTTTTTTGCTTTAGGCAATGTCTATAAAGGCAAAAGACCAGTTCATTGGTGTCCTCACTGCCAGACAGCCTTAGCTGAAGCTGAGATTGAATATAAAGACCATAAGTCTCCTTCCATTTATGTTAAGTTTCCTGTAATTTCAGATCTCTCCCAGAAGTTCCCCGCTTTAAAAAGTAAAAAAATATTCGTTTTAATCTGGACAACTACTCCTTGGACTCTGCCGGCTAACTTAGCTATCGCTTTTCACCCCGATTATGAATATGCTGCTTTTGAAGCCAAAGGAGAAGTATATATTGCGGCCAAGAGGCTTATTCCTGTCTTAGCAGAAGAGCTAAATCTGGAAGAGACTAAAATACTGGTCACTTTTTTAGGGAAAGAATTAGATGGTTTTAAGGCAGCTCATCCTTTTATTAAGAGGGAATCGATCTTTGTTCTGGCTGATTATGTTACTCTTGATCAGGGAACAGGCTGTGTTCATACGGCTCCTGGCCATGGCTATGAAGATTATCTCACAGGTTTAGCTTATAAACTTGATATTTATACACCAGTTGACAGCCAGGGCAGATTTATACCTCAAGTAAAAAAATATGGTGGCCTCGATGTTTTTTCGGCCAATAAAAAAATCATAGAGGACATGAAAAAAGATGGCTCTTTACTCAAGGTTGAAGAAATTGTTCATTCTTATCCTCACTGTTGGCGCTGTAAAAATCCTGTCATTTTTAGAGCCACAGCTCAATGGTTTATCTCTATGGATAAAAATAATTTACGCCACAAAGCCTTAGCCGAAATAAAGAAGGTACGCTGGATACCTCCCTGGGGAGAAGAAAGGATCGCCAACATGCTAAAAGCTAGACCGGATTGGTGCATTTCCCGCCAACGTTCTTGGGGTGTACCTATCCCTGCTTTTTATTGTCATGATTGTGGGCAGATAATAGCCGATGAAAAAATTGCTCTTAGGGTGGCTGATATCTTTGCACAGGAGGGTTCTAATGCTTGGTATCTTAAGTCAGCTGAAGAACTCCTCCCATCCGAAACGAAATGTCCTAGCTGTGGCTCCAAAAAATTTAATAAGGAAAACAATATCCTTGACGTCTGGTTTGAATCAGGAGCCAGTCATAATGTTTTAGGAAAAAGAGAAGACCTTCCCTGGCCTTCTGACTTCTATGTCGAAGGTCATGACCAATATCGAGGTTGGTTCAACAGCTCACTCTTAGTGGGAATTGCTGCTAAAAATGCTGCTCCCTATAAGACAGTTATTACTCATGGTTTTGTCCTTGATGAGCAGGGGAGGGGAATGTCTAAATCTTTGGGCAATTTTATAGAGCCTGAAGAAATAATTTCCAAAAACGGAGCTGAAATTTTAAGACTGTGGGTAGCTATGCTCAATTATAAAGAAGACGCTCGTTTCGGGGATGAAATATTACAAAGGTTGATCGAAGCTTATCGCAAAATAAGAAATACCTGGAGATTCCTTCTGGGAAATCTTTATGATTTTCATCCTGATGAAGAGGAAGTGGAACTGGAAGAAATGGAGTTTCTGGACAAGTGGATACTTGAGAAATGCTCAAAACTAGGAAAAAAAATATTAAAGGCCTACCAAAAATATGAATATCACCTTGTCTTTCACACTATCTATAATTTCTTTACTGTAGATTTAAGTGCTTTTTACTTAGACGTTCTCAAAGACAGACTTTATTGTTCTGGAAAAAAGTCTAAGCTTCGAAAATCTGCTCAGACAGCTTTATTTTATCTTCTGAAATGGACACTCCTTTTAACAGCCCCCATTCTTCCTTTTACCACTGAAGAAGCCTGGGAAGTTATGCCTGATTTTAAAGGAAAAGAAGAATCAGTTCATCTTGAACTTTTTCCTCCTTTGGATAAGGGCTGGCTTGAAGAAGAGCTTTTCAAAGAAGGAGAAGAGTTATTGGCGGTCAGGGAGCAGGTTCTTAAAGAATTAGAAGATGCCAGGGAGAAGAAGTTAATTGGCAATTCTTTAGAAGCAGCTGTCAAACTTAAATATCCAGCTTCCCAAGCTAAGCTGCTAAATAAGTATAAAGAATTATTATCTTCGCTGTTTATTGTTTCTGCCGTTAGCCTTGAGCCTTTAACTCAGGAAGAATTAGAGATAGAAGTTGTTAGAGCTCAAGGTGAAAAATGTCAGCGCTGCTGGAATTATTCCCCTTATGTTGGTCAAAGCTCTAAATATCCTCAATTTTGCCAGAGATGCGAGCAGGTGGTGAAGGAGATATCTTGATAGCCAAAAGGGTTTATTATTTTCTCTTTATTGTTGGCATGTTAGCCGTTGACCAGATATCTAAATATTTTATCGTCCGTTATCTTCCTCCTTTCAGCCGAATTAGGGTTATTCCTGGTTTTTTCGACTTGACCCACATTCATAATAGAGGGGCTATCTTTGGTTTTCTTTCTCAGTCTGGGAGTCAAACAGTCTATTATTTACTATTATTGGCTTCGTTGTTGGCTCTCTTCCTGGTTGTTTATTATTTTTTCAAAGCTTCTCCAGATGAAAGATTCTTAGAGTTGTCTCTTTCTCTAATTTTGGCCGGTGCTTTGGGTAATTTACTGGATAGAATTGGCCGAGGGTTTGTTATTGATTTCCTGGACTTCTACCTTGGCCATTTACACTGGCCGTCTTTCAATGTAGCTGATGCCTGTGTCAGTTTGGGAGCGTTGTTTCTAATTTTTATCCTATTTTTTAAAAGAAGGCCTTGATGTTTCCTATTCTCATCAAAATCGGTCCAATAACCATTCATACTTATGGTTTAATGCTGGCTTTAGGTGTGGGTATGGGTTTTTGGTTTTTGTTTATTCAAGCCAAAAAGCAGAATTTACCCACATCCAGGCTGATTGATATGGCTTTTTATACTATCATTATCTCTCTGATTGGAGCCAAACTTGTCCTTTTTGTCGGTAATTTAAAGTATTATCTAAGCTACCCAGGGGAACTTTTTTCTCTGGCCCGTTCTGGCGGTGTCTTTCAAGGTGGTTTGGCTTTTGGCTTTGTCTTTGCTATTTGGTATCTTCACCGCCATCGGATACCCACCTGGCAGGCAGCTGATATCATTGGGCCGGCCCTGGCTTTAGGCCATGGCTTTGGCCGTTTAGGCTGTTTTAGTGCCGGTTGCTGTTTTGGCCGCTCCTGTCAACTTCCCTGGGGAGTTATTTTTAAAAGCGAATATGCTCACAGCTTAACAGGCATACCCCTTGGAGTAGCTCTTCATCCTACTCAACTTTATGAATCAATCTTAAATTTCCTGAATTTTTGTATTCTCTTTTTTATTCTCAAGAAAAAAAAGTTTAACGGCCAGGTTTTTTCTTTTTATATCATTAATTATTCAATAATTAGATATTTTGTCGAATTCTATCGGGGGGATCATCCTCAGAGAGCTTATATTATTCATAGCTCATCTCCTTATCTTAGTTTTTCTTTTTTTCAGCTTTTCTGTGTCTTAGGCCTGATTGGGGGGTTGATTTTGTATTTTTGTTTAAAAAAAAGGGAAAGTGCCTAAAAGAGAATTCCTGATTGATTCTGGGGAAAAAGCCGGCCTCCGGCTTGATCAACTTTTAGCAAAGAAGATTAAAGGTGTTAGCCGTTCTCAACTACAACGTTTGATAGAATCAGGAAGAGTAAAAGTCCAAAGCAAATCTAGAAAAGCCAGCTACAGATTGAAAGTTGGAGAAAGAATAGAAGTTGATTATGAACTGGCTCAGCCAGCTATAGTTAGGCCTGAAGCCATTCCTCTTGAAGTTATATATAAAGATAGCCATTTTATCATTATTAATAAGCCTTCAGGGATGGTTGTCCATCCTGGAGCTAAAGTAAATCAAGGAACCTTAGTTAATGCTTTGCTTTATCATTTCCCTCAGCTAAAAGAAATTGGGCCGCTTTCAAGGGCTGGCCTCGTCCATCGTCTGGATAAAGAAACTTCAGGCCTCATGGTTGTAGCTTTGAACGAAGAAGCTTATCATAGCCTTCAGGATCAGTTCAGAAAAAGGGCAGTAGAAAAAATTTATTTGGGGCTTGCCTGGGGGAAGATGGGGTCAAAAGAAGGGGTGTTTACTTGGTCGGTGGGGCGTCATCCGAAGCATGGTCAGAAAATTTCTATTAGAACCAAAAAGCCGCGATTAGCAGAAACTCATTATAAAGTGATAAAAGAATATGGAGAGTTTACCCTGTTGCAGATAAAGCCAATCACCGGCAGAACTCATCAAATAAGGGTTCATCTGGCAGCGGCTGGCCATCCTTTAGTTGGAGATAAACTGTATGGACGACGGCGAGCCAAAATCAATTGTCCCTGCCTTTTTCTTCATGCCCACCACCTTTCTTTTTGGCATCCAGCCACAGGGCAAAAAGTAGAATATTCTTCACCTTTACCTTCTGCTTTACAAAGATTTTTAGAACAGCTCAATTAAGTACCCTCTTTCTGTAGGGTCAGGGGACCGGGAATCGTGAATCGTAAGATGTAAGACGTAAGTCGTGAGAGGAGAATAGCTTAAAGTTTAAAGTTTAAAGCAAGAGGGCCCGTTGTCACCAACGGGCCGGTAATCCTGCTTTATTAATTATCAAGGAATTGGAAATGCTTACTGGCCTAAATTTTGTCTTGAGCGAAAGGCAAATTTTGTTGTATTATATCGATTGCTTAATTTCTCAATAAATCTGAATTAGTTTTCAAACAAAAAACCTGAGATAATTTTCTTAGGGAGGATTAAAGAATGAAAGATTATGCTGCCGATAAAATCAGGAATATTGCTCTAGTCGGGCATGGATCCTCTGGTAAAACTTCTCTGGCTGCCTCCTTTTTATATGAAACTGGAGTCACCTCAAGACTGACTAAAGTTGAAAAAGGGAATACAATAACTGATTACGATCCGGAGGAAATAGAGAGGAATATTTCCATAAATTCAGCTCTTTGTTATCTAGAATGGAATGGGTATAAAATAAATGTCATTGATTGTCCTGGGTATACAAACTTTCTCTGGGATACAAGAGCCAGTTTGAGGGCAGTAGACAGTGGCCTGGTTGTAGTAAGTGGGGTAGCAGGGGTTGAAGTGGGTACAGAAAAAGTGTGGGAGATGCTTGAAGAGTTAAAACTTCCCCGAATTTTTGTTATCAATAAATTGGATAGAGAAAACTCTGATTATAATCGAACCTTAAATTCAATCCGTCAGTTTTTTGGTCGTCAAGCTGTTCCTGTTCAGCTTCCTATAGGCAAAGAGAAAGATTTTCAGGGAGTGATCGATCTCATCCAGAAAAAAGCCTACATTTTCGAGAAGAATGAGAGTGGCAAATTTAAAGAAATAGATATCCCTCAAGAGTTAAATGATGAAGTCCAGAAAAAGCATGAAGAATTGACTGAAATGATTGCCGAGAATGATGAGAAGTTGATGGAAGTTTACTTTGAAAAAGGAGAGCTCTCTCCGCAGGAATTAAAAAAGGGCTTTCGCCAAAGTGTCTTAACTGGACAGTTGTTTCCTGTTTTTATCGTCTCGGCTGCTTTAAATATGGGAGCCCAACAGCTTTTAGAAGGGATTTTAAGTCTTTTGCCCAATCCTCTTGAAAGGGATGCTCTCCAAGGAAAAATAAAAGGGAAGGAAGCCTTAATAAAGCCTTCCTTAGAAGGCCCTTTTGCCGCTTTAGTTTTCAAAACTATTTCCGATCCTTATACAGGAAGAATATCTGTAATGAGGATATTTTCAGGAAAGATTGGCCCAGATTCAACTGTTACTAATTCTACCAGAAACGTTGATGAAAAGCTGGGTGGACTCTTTTATCTTCAAGGAAAGGAACAAATTCCTGCTGGTCAAGCTAAAGCCGGGGATCTGGTGGCTACAGCCAAGCTCAAATCCACTTTTACTGGAGACAGCCTGGGTGCAAAGGGAAGCCAGATTGAGTTTTTGCCAATTGAATTCCCAGAACCTTCGATTTCTTTTGCTATTAAGCCTAAAACAAGAGCTGATGAGGATCGAATTTCTCAAGCTACTCACCGTATTTCAGAGGAAGATCCCACAGCCAGGATTGAAAGAGACCCAGAAACCAATGAATTAATAATTTCTGGAAATGGCCAGCTTCATGTAGAGATTCTGACTGATCGTTTAAAAAAGAGATACAATGTGGATGTTGTCCTTAAACCCCCTAAAATCCCTTATAAAGAGACAATTAAAGGCAAATCTGATGTACAAGGCAAGTATAAAAAGCAGACCGGCGGTCGCGGTCAGTATGGTGATGTTAAAATAAAGATGGAGCCTCTGCCTCGGGGAAAAGATTTTGAATTTGAGGATAAGATTTTTGGAGGGGCTATTCCTAAGAATTTTATTCCTTCTATAGAAAAGGGAATTCAGGAAGCTCGAAAAAAAGGAGTAGTATCCGGTTATCCTGCCGTAGACTTCAAGGTTATCCTTTATGATGGTTCTTATCATGAGGTTGACTCTTCTGACATTGCTTTTAAAATAGCCGCTTCTATGGCCTTCAAGAAAGGAATGAAGCAAGCTAGACCGACTATTCTGGAACCAATAATGAATGTCGAAGTTTACACACCGGAAGCTTACATGGGAGATATTATGGGAAACCTAAACGGCCGGCGGGGTAAAGTTCAGGGCATGGAACAGAAGGGAAGCCTGCGCATTATCAAGGCCCAGGTGCCTATGGCTGAAATGTTGGATTTTGAACCTTCTCTAACCTCTATTACTGGAGGCAGGGGTTCATTTGTTATGGAGTTCTCTCATTATGAAGAAGTTCCCAGTCACCTCCAGCAAAAAATTATCAATGAAGCCGTAAAGGAAGGCCGGATAAAAGCAGAGGAAGAATGATCCGGCTCAAATATTATTTTGTTTCTCTTTGACCAAAAAAAGCATTAAGCCTGAGATAAGAGTCAGGCTAAGGGAAAAATAAAAAGGGGCTAAGGGACCGAAAACTTCCCAGAGCAAACCGGCTAGGAAAGAAGCTGGCAGGGCAAAGAGGCCGGTTATCATTTGAAAGCCACCTAAGCCGCTAGCTCTATATTTCTGGGGAGATAATTCACAAACAAAAGTTTTTTGGACAGGCTCTAAAGCCCCTTTATGAGCTCCATAAAGAAAAAAAGCAATAATAATTAAGAGATAAGAGCGGCTAAAAATGAAACTAAAGCAGACAGTAGCCCAAAGAAAAAAAGCTATAAAAATGACACTCTTTCTTCCTATGTTGTCTGACAGCTTGCCAAAAGGATAGGAAAGGAGGGAGGCACTGGCTGTAAAGATTAGGTAGAGAACAGGAACAAATGCGGTTTTAAAGCCAAAATTACGGGCATAAACTAGGAGAAAGGAATAACTGAAGGCAGCTAAAGCATAGATAGAACTCAAGATGAGAAATATTTTAAAATCGGAGCTGATTTCTTTAAAAGAAATTCCTTTGTAAATTTTTAGCTTGCCTTCTTTTTTTTCTTTGATAAAGAATAAAACCAAGAGAGCGCTAGCTAAAGAAGGGATGGCGGCCAGAGCAAACAGGAGACGATAGCCTAATAACCTGAAAAAAATAATACAGATAATAATTCCCGCCACTGCTCCCAAATTATCCATGGTTCGAAGCAGACCAAAATTTTTGCCCCTATTGCCAACTGAAGAGACATCTGCTACTAAAGCATCGCGGGGGGCACTTCTAATTTTTCCTGTTCTATCCAGAGCTCTAAAGGGAATAAGGTGAGTCCAGACGCTGGAGAGTGCGTAGCCTATTCGAGAAAGAGCGCCTAAAAGATAACCAATCCAGATAAAAAACTTCCTCTTTCTGAGTTTATCTGAGAGAAAGCCTGAGCCAGCCTGGGAAAGAGAGACAAGGGCGTCACCTAATCCATCCAAAAAGCCGAGAGCAGCCATATTGGCTTTTAAGACAGAAGTAACAAAAAGAGGCCAGATAGGATAAATAATATCCGAACCCATATCATTTAAGAAAGAAGCGGCCGCAAAAGTCTTAATTATTCGCCGGCTGCTAGTTTTATTTACTTCTTTCATGGCTCTTAGGTTTAGCCTAGTAAATATGGGGTCATGCCTTCATATTTGACATAAAATTAATTTAAAAGTCAATGAATTGCTACAGTTGATTTGCGGGGTCAGACCTTCATAAGTTTCATAACTTTAATTTTTACAACAATTGTAATAATTCTTGTCCCCAGCAAACAGAGGAGATATATCAATAGAGAAGCATAATTTATGAAACTTATGAAGGTCTGATAATCATCTAGAAGTGGAAGCTACTCATATGGATACACACGTGGTAACATAGATCAAGAAAGGAGGTTATCAGGTGAGATGTTATGTTGGCATGGATCTTCATTCGAGAAATACTTACTTAGGTATCATCGATGAGAGAGGCAATCGGGTTTACAGGAGTAAA